>JGI24701J34945_10001073_pt1 | contig 14144 bp, 14 predicted proteins | sample TergutTh196P3_FD_34945 | JGI IMG/M metagenome (IMG submission 34945)
ACATAAACATGCGGACGCGCGTCTGCGTTCAGCTTAGCTCATCGCCTTACACGGGGACTCCGCCTAGATTGGACGGCATACGCTTGGGCGGCGTTACCGGGGCTGTCGCGAAATGGATGCATTCGGTTTACGAGCATGATGAATTTACAGTCGATTTTATCATGCGCCGGGTAAGCGCGGCGCCCGCCGTAGTGGCTTATAAGGGCGATACGCCCGTAGGGTTTTTCATTACCCACAGCGAAGTGGAAATAGGCCCCGCGTATGTAGCGCCCGCCCTGCGCGGTAGCGGGCTTGCGGAAATTCTTTACGCGCATATAATGCAAGATATGCCAAAAAACGACCTCGCTCCGGTGATGTTTGTGGTGGACGATAACCATATCTCACTAAAATGGCTGCTTAGAATGGGCTGCGTGCCAGCTCCGCAAAAGGTAGCCTGGTTCTGGCGCGAGGCTAATTCTAATTAGGAGGGGAAAACATGGAACGCCAAGACATGGGCATGGCGTATTTGCTTAAGTATGAAAACATCGCGTGGTATGAAAACGGCGTGGTGCGCATACTGGACCGCCGTGTCTATCCATACCGTAAGGAACATGTAACGTGCAGTACATACGAGGATGTAGCCGCGGCCATAAGGGATATGGTAACCCAAAGCGCAGGCCCCTATACCGCCGCCGCTATGGGTATGGCGCTTGCCGCGCATCAATGCGGCGACAGGCCGGCAGCCGCACAATTGGAGTTTCTCGAAAAGGCGGCATATGTCCTATCCCATGCGCGCCCCACAACATCGGCGAAGATGCAAGCGATCACGGGCATGAGCCTTGCGGTTATAAAGGATGCGCTTGAAAAAGGCCAAGGTACTGCGGACGCCGCGTTTCGCTACGCGTATGAAGCGCTGCAAAAGCGCTATGCGGCTTATAAAAGGGTAGCTGAGCATCTCGTGCGCCAGTTTCCTGAAAACGGCGCCGTAATGACGATGTGCTTCGCCGAAACCATCATAGGCACAATGCTTCTGGAATGCCTGAAAAAAGGTAAAACGCCACGCTTTATCTGCCCGGAAACACGGCCTTACTTACAGGGCGCGCGGCTTACCGCAAGCGTCATCGCCGATATGGGATTTGAAGTCCATGTAATTTGCGACAACATGCCCGGGTATATTATGAAGCGCGAAAAAGTGGACGTCTTCACATCGGCGGCCGACGTGATCACCATGGACGGTCATGTGGTGAATAAGATAGGGACCTTCCAAATCGCGCTTGCGGCCCGGTATCTGGGGATACCTTATTTTGTAACGGGTTCGCCGAGCAAAAGCCATCCGACCGTCGACACGGTTACTATCGAAGAACGCGATTACAGTCAAGTCACAGACGTCATGGGGGTCCGTGTAGTCGAGGAGAACGTCGGGGCGTATTATCCGGCTTTTGATATTGTGCCGCCAAAGCTGTGCGACGGCGTGGTGACGCATAAAGGGGTTTTCCCGCCATATGGGCTTTATGGCTTCTTTGAAGGGGAGGAAAAATAATGCTGGAACCTCGGTTTTCCGCCGATTATTTTCAGACAAGCGCGGATTACATTTCCACCCGCATATCGCTAAGGCCTAAAATCGCCATCGTGCTTGGCAGCTGCCTTGGCGATGTAGCAGGACTTATTGACAACCCGCAAACCATCGATTATAAAGACATTCCGAATTTTCTCGTATCAACCGTCAATTCCCACGTCGGCAAGCTGATTTTCGGCAAGCTTTCGGGGCATGACGTAGTTTGCCTGTCGGGACGCTTCCATTATTATGAAGGCTACGATTTCGAGGAATTGGTCATCCCGGTAAGGGTATTAAGGCTGCTGGGCGTTGAGACGCTGATCCTTACAAACGCGGCCGGGGGCATCAATGAGGATTTCGTTCCACATTGTATAATGTTAAATTCATTTGCAATCACAAAAGCCTTAATAACACGCTATTAATCAGCGTTTATCAATCGAAATTCGATGCGATAGGTAGAAATAATTCAACTATAGTTCAACTTGAAGATAGTGAAAGCTGCCGTAAGTCACCACAAAAACACGTAAAGCCCGGTATGATTCATACCAGGCTTTATTTGCTGTTATTCGGATTGGTTTTACCGCGGCTAATATAAGTACACAAGAAGCAGCGTGGATTTTGGTGGCGCTATGCTTACTGCTTATTTGGTGTATAAACNCATCTTTATAATTGTGATTGTTTTCGCCATAAAGACATTGCTAAAACAATCACAATGCTATAACCAATGACTGCCGGGATTGAAGCTTCTATACCATAAGCGCCTCCTGTTAATAAAACGGAATCAGAGTGTAGAGTATAAGTAAATATACTTTCGCTAGGCTCATTTGAAATATTCAATATCCCGCCAATTATGATTAAATTCCAAATACCATGTACAATCGCAGACGGCCATATTGAATTACTTTGATATGCGATCACTGAGAACATAACGCCTACAGCTGTCCCCGCAAGCATCAACTGTAACGCGTCTAAAGCATTAAAATCTTTCATGTTGAAAATGTGCAAAAAAGCAAATAGTAATGAAGGCGCGATTATCNCTATGAATTTGTTCCATCGTGATTCCAATAAACTCATCATAAATCCGCGGAATATCATTTCCTCGGCTATCCCGGCTACCAAACCAATGCTCAAAACCGCTGTTAGGATGTTTTGCATCCTTTGTTCGCTGCTTAATTCAGTTANTCCAAATTTTCCAGGTGTAAGCAGTATAAAAAAAGCGGACACCAAAACCGGAAGCNCGATCGCACATACGACCCAGATAACCATGTTTTTGGGCTTACCCAAACGAAAATCAATTAATGATTTTTTTAGTATTTTGGCAATATAAAGCCTTGCAACGATAATACACAATCCAATATTTAAAATTGGGCTTACGGTTAAGGTAACAAAAGGCGGGATTTGTTCGCTAAATAAATTAAAGGGCAATGAGGCAAGTTGAATAGTGGCGACCAAGATAATAGCGACCAAAATAATGTGAAATATGGTTTTTATTCCAAAACGGTCATTTGATTTTGTAGGGATTTGCATATTATATATCCTCCTTGCGGCGATTGTTCTGTTTGCAACGAATAAAATATAAATAACGCATAGCACAGCCCTAAAAGCGGCATAGTGCATCCAATCAAAGTTGCTGCACCCATTATATCACACCCCGCTCATCAGCACAATACTACGGCGGCACCGGATAAACCCCGATGCCGCCGCGCAATTTGGATTTGAACCCATCATAGTGGAATGCGCAGATTCGGCGGCCTATGAAGACAATATCCGCGCGCTTGTACAGGAGCATGGCGCTCAGCGGCGCGTTGGCGGCGACTGCCGGTATGCTTGAGGTGTTCGGCGTAAAGTACCGATTTGCCGAGGCGATGTTCACCTCAACCGGTTATGCATGGACAGGCCTCATGTCTGGCCTTATCTCTTCGCTTCATCCGGTGGGCGCTTTTGTTACCTCCGTGTTCCTGTCAGGGCTTCAGGTGGGCGGTCAATCGGTTCAGCGAACCATCAATATTCCGCTTCAGGTAGCCACGTTAATACAGGCTACCATTACCCTGTTTGTTTCGATACGCCTGCTTGCCCATTTTCGCGCGCACAGGAAAAGCAAAATACCTAAAGGCAATATAAAAGGAAAAGGGGCGGGTGATGCTTGATGGATACAAATTTTATCGCGGCAATTCTCAACTCCGCCATTCGCTCCACGACGCCCATTATGATGGCGGCGCTCGGAAGCGCAATCTGTAACCGCGTGGGCGTTTTCAACGTGGCCCTTGAGGGCCAGATGCTTATCGGCGCTTTCAGCGCCATAGCGATTAACTGGTTTACAGGCAGTATCGCGCTGTCGGTGATTGGAGGCATCCTCATCGGCGGTATGATCGGCTTGTTGGTCGGCTACTTGCAGGTGCGCTTCAAGGCGGCGGATATGGTTGTCGGCACCTCGATAAACCTTTTTGTAGGCGCTTTGTCCGCTATTTTGCTGTTCATCCTGTTCGGCGTAAGAGGCAGCTTTAAGAATCCCGCGCTGCTTTCCTTACCCGCCATTCAGATCCCGATTTTAAAAGACTTGCCTTTCATTTCGGTTTTGCTGCGCAATTTTACGGCAATGGACTATTTTGCCTATCTTATAGCGATTGGCATGTATATCTATCTGTTTAAAACAATTTGGGGCTATCATACTCTTTCCGTGGGCGTTAAAATCGAGGCCGCCGAATCAATGGGGCTGCACGCCCAGCGCACGCAGATTATGGCCGTCATGGTCTCAGGATTGCTGTGCGGCTTTGGCGGCGTAACGCTAAGTATGGGACAGGTGACGCTTTTTACGGAAAACATGACGGCCGGTCGCGGGTTCATCGGTATGGCCGCTTGTAACCTTGGCCGCAGCAATCCTTTGCTTATCATATTGGCAAGCTTGTTCTTCGGGTTCTGCGACGCTTCCGCCAGCATCGCCCAGAATACGATTCCCAGCCAGTTGACGCAATCCATTCCATACATCTCCACGATTATAGCCCTCATCTTCTTCAGCCGCGAACGGATGAAAAAAATAAAAAATTCGAAGGCGGCTTAACAAGTATTGTTCAAAGGAGTCACACATGTTATTATTAGAAGAAAGAAAACAAATTGTTTTCTATGGCAATCAACTGATCAAACGCTGCCTGACAACGGGATCGGGCGGAAATATAAGTATTTATAACCGCAAGGAAGATTTGATTGCGCTGACCCCCAGCAGTATGAATTACAGCGACCTTACGCCGGAGGATATCCTTGTTATAGATCCCGGCGGCAACATTGTTGAGGGGACAAACAGTATATCCACGGAAATCAATATGCATCTGCTGGTTTACCGCAACAGGCTCGATGTGTGCGGTATTGTGCATACGCACTCCCTGTACGCCACAGCCATGTCCTGTATGGGCTGGGATATCGAGCCGGTACATTACATGCTTGCAATGGCGGGGCCTGTAGTAAAGTGTTCGAAGTACGCAATCTACGGCTCGGAGGAATTGGGTCGGCGTGCGCTTGATGCGCTCGGAAACCGCGGCGCCTGCCTTTTAGGAAACCACGGGCTTCTGGCTGCGGCCGCAACGCTTGAGCACGCGTTTTCAACGGCCGAGCACCTTGAATATGTAGCGAAGCTTACGTGTGTGACAAAGAATCTTGGGAATCCCAATATTCTCACAGAGCAGCAGATACAGGATGTTATGGATAAGTTTGGTACATGTTCGTATAAATAGGAGGTGGAAACGCATACTTTCCGATAAAATGCAGTATTTCGAGCCGTCCATCTTTATTAAGATACGACAGGCGATGGCCGCCTGCCCGCTGCCTGTCTGCGACCTGAGCGTCGGCACGCCGGATCTTCCGCCTCCCCGCCATGTTATCGATGCGTTTTTGCAAAGCGCCGAAAATATGGAAAACTATAAATACGCGCTCGCCGATACCCGGGACATGACCGATGCGGCGATAGAATGGTATTCCCGCCGGTTTTCGGTTTTGCTCGGGCGTGAAAATATCTGCGGTCTGATAGGCTCGCAGGACGGACTTGCGCATCTTCCGCTCATGCTGCTTAACCCTAACGACGGCGTTTTAGTCCCCAACCCGGGATACCCGATGTTTTTAAGCGGCGCCCGCCTTGCAGGGGCGTCGGTTATTGACGTGCCACTGCACGAGGAGAACGGATACCTTGTGGATTTCGGCATGATCCCGCCATCCGGCGCGCACCGGGCAAAGCTTCTTATTATATCCTACCCCGCAAACCCTTTGGGACGCCTTGCGCCCCTTGATTTTTTCGACAGGACCGTGTGGTTCGCCAAGAAATACGGCTTGTACGTCATCCATGACAACGCGTATGTTGAGCTCACATTTGACGGCAAAAAAGCACACAGCTTTTTACAGGCCAAGGGCGCGCTTGACGTGGGCGTCGAGTTTAACAGCCTGTCAAAATCCTATAACCTGACAGGCTCCCGCATCTCGTTTATGCTTGGAAACCGCGATATGTGCGAGTCGTTGTCGCTTTTAAAATCCAATATCGACTACGGCATATTTAAGCCGGTTCAGGCAATGGCCGCCGCCGCGATTACAGGGCCGCAGGATTGCTTAAGGCAGCTTAGGAGCGAATATCAGGATAGGCGGGACGCCTTGATTGCCGCGTTGTCCGAGGGGGGCTGGAGCGTTGTGCCCCCCCAAGGGACTATGTTTGTCTGGGCAAAGCTGCCGCCTCAGTTTACCGATTCCGTGGACTTTGCGATGCGGCTGCTCCAGAGCACCGGCGTCGCCGTGGTGCCGGGCATTAGCTTCGGCTCGCTGGGCGAGGGATATGTCCGTATCGGGCTAGTCCGCCCTGCCGGCGAATTGGCCGCCGCCGCACACAAGATCACCGGTTTTATACGAAATAACAGAACGTGAAAAAGCCGCCCGTCACACATCGTCACGGAGCGGCTTTTCCCGGCTTTAAGCCGTAATCTTATCGTGGGAATTAATGATGTTCGCGCACCTTATAGCTTGTATGCAGCGACTCGTGCGCGATATGGCTGTTAGGCTTTTCAAAGAATTCGGCATACAGCTTTTTGATAAAGGGATTTTCATGCGATTTGCGGATTTTACACGCCTTGTCCTGGTTATACAGCACGGACGAGCGAAGCCCTTGAAGATCGGTGAAGTTGCGCACATGGGCCATTTGCACAGGCTGTCCGCCGCCGTTTATACATCCGCCCGGGCATCCCATGATCTCGATGAAGTGGTACTTCTTATCGCCGCTCTTCACGCGCCCGAGAAGCTCCCTTGCGTTTGCAAGGCCCGAAGCGACGGCGACGTTTACGTCCATGCCGCCGACCTTGTACGTTGCTTCCTTTATGCCCGCGGTCCCGCGCACATCATCGAAATCAACGTCTTTCAGCTCTTCGCCCGTCAGCCACTCGACAGCCGTGCGAAGTGCGGCTTCCATAACGCCGCCGGTTGATCCGAAAATAATACCTGCACCCGTGGCTTCGCCGAACGGACTGTCGAACGCTTCATCGACAAGTTCGGTAAATTCAATCCCCGCGCGCTTGATCATGCGGCTGATTTCGCGGGTGGTGAGGGCTATGTCGCAGTCCGGGACGCCGGCCGCGTTTTCATCCTCGCGGTTTACTTCGAATTTTTTAGCCGTGCACGGCATTACGCCGACGACAAAGATATCCTTCGGATCGATCCCTTTTTCTTTCGCGTACCATGTTTTAGCGATTGCGCCGAACATTTGCTGCGGGGATTTGCATGACGAAAGATTTGGGATATATTCAGGAAAGAAGTGTTCGCAAAAGCTCACCCAGCCGGGCGAACAGGAGGTGATGAGCGGGAACGGGCCGCCGTCTTTCACGCGTCCGATAAATTCATGGGCTTCCTCCATGATCGTCATATCGGCGGCGAAATTCGTGTCGTATACGCCGTCAAACCCAAGCCGCCTGAGTGACGCTACCATCTTGCCGGTGGCGTCGGTGCCGACAGGCATTCCGAAATCTTCGCCGATTGTCGCGCGTATCGATGGCGCCGTCTGTACGAGCACATGCTTTTTCGGGTCTGAGAGCGCGTCCCAAACCTTTTGGGTATGGTCTTTTTCAGCGATCGCGCCGGTGGGGCACACGACGATGCATTGACCGCAGGATACGCACGCCACTTCGCCCAAGTCCTGCTCGAACGCGCAGCCGATATGCGTTTCAAAGCCGCGGTCGTTGGCTCCGATAACGCCGATGGACTGCTGTACCGCACACGCGGCGACGCAGCGGCGGCACAGGATGCACTTGTCGTTGTTGCGCGTCATGTGCATNGCCGAATCGTCGTAATCNTGGTGCGGGTTCTCGCCTTCGTATAAGGTTTCGTCGTCCACGCCGAACATCCAGCAAAGCCTTTGCAGCTCGCAGTTGCCGCTTCTGATGCACGACAGGCATTTGCGGTCATGTGTGGAAAGCATGAGCTCAAGCGTCGTCTTTCTCGACGAATGGACCCTTTCCGTGCTTGTGAAGACCTCCATCCCCTCGTTTACAGGGTATGTGCAGGCTGCCACAAGGCTTTTGGCGCCTTTTACCTCGACCACACAAATACGGCATGATCCGATTTGGTTGATTTCTTTTAAGTAACACAATGTCGGGATTTCAATCCCCNCGGTGCGCGCCGCTTCGAGTATCGTCATTTCCGCCGGAACCGAGACGGGCATCCCGTTTATCTTAATGTTAACATTAGCCATCGTAACAGGTACACTCCTTACATTACTGCTTGACGATCGCGCCAAACTTACATTTTTCGATACAGACGCCGCACTTTATACAAAGGCTTTGATCGATTACATGCGGCTTTTTAACGTCGCCGGCAATCGCATCGACAGGACANACCTTTTTGCAGAGCGTACAGCCTATGCATTTATCCGGCGTGATGACGATGCTCATCAGGTCCTTGCAGGCGTGTGAGGGGCATCTTTTCTCAACGACATGCGCATCGTATTCATCCCTGAAGTAACGCAGCGTGGAAAGCACAGGGTTAGGGGCGGATTGCCCTAACGCGCAAAGCGAATTTTCCTTTATGTAATAGGACAGGCGTTCCATCTTATCGAGGTCTGCCAATGTGCCCTGCCCCTTCGTCACCTTTTCAAGCAGCTCATACAGGCGCTTTGTGCCGATGCGGCACGGGGTGCACTTGCCGCAGCTTTCGTCGACGGTAAACTCAAGGAAGTACTTTGCGATATCGACCATACAGCTGTCCTCGTCCATTACGATGAGGCCGCCTGAGCCCATCATAGCGCCGACTTCCATCAGGCTGTCGTAGTCTATTTTCACGTCGATGAGGCTCGAGGGGATACAGCCGCCGCTCGGCCCGCCAATCTGCGCCGCCTTAAAGCGTTTGCCTCCCGGTATACCGCCGCCGATTTCCTCGACGATTTCGCGCATAGTCGTGCCCATCGGGACCTCGACAAGGCCGGAGTTATGAATCATTCCCGCCAGCGCGAAGACCTTGGTGCCCTTGGATTTTTCGGTTCCCATAGAGCTGAGCCAGTCCGCCCCGAGCAAGATGATGCGCGGGATATTCGCGTATGTTTCGACATTGTTTAAAACTGTCGGGCAGCCGAACAGGCCCTTTACCGCGGGGAACGGCGGCCTTGGCCGCGGCTCGCCGCGATGGCCTTCAATCGAAGTTAACAGGGCAGTCTCCTCGCCGCAGACGAACGCGCCGGCGCCAAGGCGTATATCAATGTCAAAGCAGAAATCGGTGCCGAAAATATTTTTACCGAGCAAGCCGTTTTTACGCGCTTCCTTTATTGCAATCTCAAGCCGGTGTACGGCGATCGGGTACTCCGCGCGTATGTATATGTAGCCCTCGTTTGCGCCGATTGCGTAACCGGCAATGGCCATCGCCTCTAAAACGACGTGGGGGTCGCCCTCAAGAATGGAGCGGTCCATGAACGCGCCGGGGTCGCCTTCGTCGGCGTTGCAGCAGACATATTTCTGCCCGGGAGGCTGAGCCGCCGCAAATCCCCACTTGAGCCCGGTCGGGAACCCTGCGCCGCCGCGCCCGCGAAGCCCGGAATCTTTTATTACCTTTATTACGTCATCAGGCTTCATCTCCGTGAGTACTTTTCCAAGCGCCACGTAACCGTCGTAAGCTATGTATTCGTTGATATCCTCAGGGTTTATCACGCCGCAGTTGCGAAGCGCTATGCGCTTTTGTTTTTTGTAAAACCCGGTTTCGTCAAGGGACGAAACCTCGCCGCCCTGAAGCGTCTCGTCGTATACAAGACGCGTAACGATCCTGCCTTTTAAGAGGTGTTCGGTGATGATTTCGGGGATATCCTCGGGCTTCACCGATGCGTAGAACGTGCCCTCGGGATAGACAATCATAATCGGGCCTAACGCACAAAGGCCGAAGCAGCCGGTTTTTACAAGCTTCACTTCGCTTTCAAGGCCTGCTTTTTTCAAGTTTTCTTCGATCGCGTCATGAACCTTGTCGCAACCGGAAGAACAGCAGCCGGTCCCGGCGCATAACAGAATACTGGAACGTATCATGTATTATTTTCCTCCCTTACTTGCCGATGGTGCCGATAGTGTATTCATTGACAATTTCGCCGCTCATAAGATGCTGATGCACAATCTTAACGGCTTTTTCCGGCGTCATGTTGATGTATGTAGTCTTGCCGCGGTCCTTTTCATGAATCTCAACTACAGGCTCGTACTGGCAAATGCCGATACAGCCCGTCTGACCGACGATAACGCCTTCAAGCTTTTCCTTTGCGACTTCCTGAACAAAAGCCGTAAGGACAGGGCGCGCCCCCGCCGCGATACCGCAGGTCGCCATTCCGACCACGACGCGGGTTGCATCCGGCTGGTCTTCGCGTATACCCATGTTTTCGCGCGCTTTGTCGCGCAGGGCCTTGAGTTCTTCCAGTGACTTCATAATAGACAGAGACCTCCTTATTAGTATTTAGGAAATAGAAAATAGGAAATAGTAGAAACGCATTTTCCAGGCAAAATTTTCCGCCGGCCGCACTACTATTCTCTATTTCCTATTCTCTATTCTCCATCTGCTCCTTGAGATAACCCCTGATCCAATCGGCGACATCGGGGTTTGAAAGGGGGACGTCCCCGCCAAGCACTTCCCGGAGCTCCCTAGTATCAAGGATAAATCCGCGCCCGTCCCTTTCCTTTTCATAGACAAAATCAATATCGGGGTTGCATGTGATCAAAAGAAGGATCGTTTCGTCCATGTCGCCAACCGGGGTCATGTCGATGTGATCGGCTGCAAACCGCGCGGTCACAAGCGTTCCCGCGCCCTTTTCGGATGTAATCGAAAAATCGCCGCCGGTTTGTTCGCACGCCATTTTAAAAAGCGGGATTCCAAGCCCTACGTCGCGGGTCGTGCGCGTCGTGTAAAAGGGGTTTGTGACGCTTTGAACCTGTTCTTTCGTCATGCCGGAGCCATTATCCTCTATCGTGATGACAAGCGAGTTTCCTTCCCATTTTTCGGAAATCCGGATCAGCGTCGCCTTTGCCGTGATAGAGTTTTGCACAACATCCATCGTATTGAGTGAAAGCTCCCGCATCAGGCACATCCCCTATAAATACATTGAAATTAATTATAGCAAAATTCCCGCAGAAAATCCAGCAAATTTCACGGGCTTTGGGATAGCAAAAAATTTTTAATAAGAAGAATTTTTAGTTTTATTCAAGCGTTTTTTGACTAATATGATACAAAGAATTCGGGAGAATGATTTTATTAGTAAGATAAGTCAAGCGTCATGTGAATTGTATATAGTATTTTGGGCAAAATATTGTNACTTGTCACAATATCGGGCTATTTGCGGCTGCAGTGCGCACATGGTATAATAACCTCACCTGTTTGTAAAAGCAAAAACTTGGAGGTCATATTTATGAAGTTGAGTGAAATCATAGAGATTCTAAAAGCGCAGGTGATTTGCGACAGCGATTTAAGCCTTGACTACGAGATCAAAACGGCCTGCGGAAGCGACATGATGAGCGACGCGCTTGCGTTCGTAAAAGACCAGGGTATGCTGCTTACGGGGCTTTTAAACCCGCAAAGCGTGCGTACGGCCGAGATGCTTGATATGAAATGCATCGCGTTTGTGAGAGGCAAAATACCGGGCGACGAAATTATAAAGCTTGCAAAAGACCGGGGNATTGCTTTGCTTTCGACAAAATACCGGATGTTTACGGCATGCGGCAGGCTTTACAGCAAAGGACTTGGCGGAGGATGTGATGAAGAATAATGCAACCGATCATAAAAACGTATGTCATTCCGGGCGACGATTTCACGCATGCGGGTGAAGCCTCAGGCAAGGTAAAGGCGATGCTCAAGCAGTTGGGGTATGACTCCGATGCGGTAAGGCGCATCGCAATCGCCATGTACGAAGCGGAAATCAATATGGTGATCCACGCGGACGGCGGCAAAGCGACCGTTGAGATTCATCCCGACAGGGTTGAGCTTACGCTTCAAGACTCGGGCCCCGGCATTGAAGACGTGGAGCTTGCGATGCAAGAGGGCTATTCAACCGCACCTGATGAAGTCCGCGCGCTTGGCTTTGGCGCCGGGATGGGGCTTCCCAATATAAAAAAATATACCGACGACATGAAAATAGAAAGCATCGTAGGTACGGGAACTAAGATTTATATGCTCGTAAAGGCAGGAAAAACTTCATAATATGGCAATCTTTGTATAATTCAATACATAATTTTTTATGCAAATTATGTATTTATTCTCTGCACTTATTGGGTAGGAGTGATTTTAAATGTCCTTGCTTTATCACAGCGTTACGCTTGACTCGGACAAGTGCATGGGCTGTACCAATTGCATAAAACGCTGCCCGACAGAGGCGATACGGGTGCGGGACGGCAAGGCGCGCATCATAAATGAGCGCTGTATCGATTGCGGCGAGTGCATCCGGGTCTGCCCGCACCACGCGAAACGCGCGATTTATGACGATTTTAGCCGCATGAACGATTTTGCGTATAAAATCGCGCTTCCTCCGCCTGCGCTCTACGGCCAGTTCAATAATCTCGACGACATCGATTATGTTTTAAACGGGCTTATTGCCATGGGGTTTGACGAGGTCTACGAGGTTAGCCGTGCGGCGGAGATGTTGTCGGACGCGACAAGGCGGATGATGAAAGAACAGAACTTTAAAAAGCCTGTTATCAGTTCGGCATGCCCCGCCGTCGTAAGCTGATACGGGTAAAATTTCCAAGCCTCTGCGACAATGTGCTGTCGCTTTTGTCGCCTATGCATATTGCGGGAAGACAGGCGAAAAAAGAGGCGATGGAAAAAACCGGGCTTGCCTTCGATCAAATCGGGGTGTTTTTCATTGCTCCGTGCCCTGCCAAGATCACGGATATACGCCAGCCGCTGGGCGTTGAAAAGACGTGGGTGGACGGCGCGTTCTCCTTGGCGGAAATCTACCCGAGGCTTGTGGATTGCATGAACAAGGTCAAAGAGCCGATGCCGATTTCAAAAAGCGGGATTATCGGCGTGAGCTGGGCGGGCAGCGGGGGCGAAGCATCCGCGCTGATACGCGAGCAATATCTTGCGGCCGACGGTATGGAAAACGTCATGGCGGTGCTCGAGGAGCTTGAGGGCGAGAGGTTAAGCGAGCTTGACTTCATTGAGTTGAATGTATGTCAGGGCGGATGCGTCGGCGGCGTTTTGACGATTGAAAACCCGTTTGTCGCAAAAGCCCGCGTACAGCGGCTTCGCAAGTATCTGCCGGTTTCGCTGAACAGATTTATCGGCAAAATGGAATCTATTAAATGGAGAGAAAAGCTTGAATACATCGGCGTCATGAAGCTCTCCGAGGATATTTCAGAGGCCATGCGCATGATGGAGGAAATTGAACGCCTGACCGATAACCTGACCGGCCTTGACTGCGGCTCCTGCGGTGCGCCGTCATGCCGCGCGCTGGCGGAGGATATCGTCACGGGCAAGGCAAGGCTCAACGACTGCGTGTTTGTGCTCAGGCAGGAGGCAAGCTCCGCCGGAATCGATATTTCAAGCGACCCCAGAATGCGCCTTATCACGGACCATTATGAAAAGGAGACGGCAAAATGACTGTGAAAGATCTTTGCGATAAGCTGTCGCTTACCGTTTTGACATGCGGGGACCGCTTAAACCGCGAAACAAACGGTTGTTATATCGGCGACCTTTTAAGCTGGGTGATGGGACGCGCGCGCGAAGACGCCGCGTGGATTACCGTAATGGGAAATATAAACTCCGTCGCAGTCGCAAAGCTTGCCGATTTATCGTGCATCATCCTGTGTGAAAAGGCATCTCTTGACGAAGACGCAAGGGCGCAGGCGGACGCGAACGGAATTGTCATACTTTCGGGGGAAGACCCGGCATACGAGCTTGCCTTAAAGCTTTATGAAGCTTCAAAATCATGAGGCTCGCATACGATTTTCANATGCATTCCTGCCTTTCACCGTGCGGAAGCGACGATATGACGCCATATAACCTTGTCAACATGGCAAAGATTTGCGGGCTCAAAATCATAGCGCTCACCGACCACAACAGCACGGGGAACTGCCGCGCCGCGATTCAGGCGGGAAAAGATGCGGGCGTCGCCGTGATTCCGGGGATGGAGCTCAACACC
>JGI24701J34945_10001088_pt1 | contig 14071 bp, 15 predicted proteins | sample TergutTh196P3_FD_34945 | JGI IMG/M metagenome (IMG submission 34945)
TTTTTTGGTTACTTTTTTTGTCCAGACAAAAAAAGTGACTCGCCGGGAGGCGAAACCTCCCCTCGCTGAAGGCGAAAAAAACCCTTCGCCGGAGGCGACACCCCCTCCCCGGAGGGAAAAAAATAAAAGCACCCCCCACAAAAAAAAGCTTTTTCCTTCTCGCAAAAATGGTGCTGCGCTGCCTCAGAAAACCGGGAAACCGACCCTATATTGCTGAAACAATTGAGGACTTTCAAGCCATAAAAAAGCACTCCGACGCCATTAAGCACCGTTTGCGCCTCGCCATGTTGGAAACATCCGGCAGCCCTTCTATCGCCGAAGCCAAACGCCGCCATAGCTTGCTGTGGAGCAAAATAAGAAATACCATCTTTAAAATAAACCTTTTTAGTGGTGAAAAGTGCTCAATTTCAGCAACATAGGCCCAAAATTGACATAAATAATTATAACCCCAAGGCACGCTTTTCACTCCCCAACTTTCACTCCCCAACAGTGCAGCCTTTTGTTGATATTATGCCATCAAATATTGACATTTTGTCGCTCAAAACATAACACAATGTCAGGTTTTATTGACATTTGAGTGCATGGGTTTGAGCGGTGTTCCTTCATGGCGTGGAGTGCAGGTGAGCGTTAGCTCGCCTCCATGGAAACCGCTCTAATGGTTTAGCCAAATGCCCACGGTTTGTCCGCTGCGGCTGTCAAAAATGCGTATGGCTTTCCAAATAACTTTCATACCCTCCAAAGGGGCTTTGCCCTTGGGGGCCGCTTTCCATGTGCCCCTGGGCGTGACAATAACCTCCGCTGCCAGGCGGCCAAACTTATTCCATTTTATAATTTCTTCCACTTGGCCCTCAGGAGGGAGCTGCCCGCGGATTTGCATAAAAGAATAAAAAGGAAGCCCCTCTTTGCTCCATTGCTTGGGTGGCTGTGAGGACAAACCATAGCCAAAAGCACTGAAAAAAGGCAACCAGCTGATGTTGAATTGCTCCTCAGAAACAGGACGTATTTCCAACGCAATGCTGTCTTCAAAAGCAAAAAAAACATAACTGCTTTGGTTGGCTTGCCTCTGAAAAACGGCAGACTTCTGACGACATTCAGACGCCTCAGCACTCGCCTGACAGTCCCCCATATACATTTTGAGAAAACTGGACAAGCTGTCAATTTTTTTTGAATTTTCACGCAACTCATTAAAAAGCCGCTCCTGCCTGTGCTCAGAAGCTTTTGCGGAAACCCCCAAAAAACTGAAAAAGAAAATAAAAACCAGTGGTTTGAAAGAGATTTTATTCATAGCGCAAAATCCAAAGCGAAGAATTTGACTACATATACATACAGGATAAGCTTAGGTTATGTTCACCAGGTGTTCGCCAGCTGAGCGCAGACAAAGCCTCCGTTTTGATAAGGTGTTTGTGGTATTGTTGCAGACTTCTGACGGTATTTTGCGGGGGACGGGGCGCAACATCAGCTCTCGTGGCCTCTATGTGGAGGTTTCGGAAGCCTTGGCATTGGGCTGCAGGGTGAAGGTGACGTTTTCTGGGGAAGAGGGGACGGAGATGACTTGCCTTTGTGAAGTCCGCTACCAGTTGGCGTTGAATTATGGGGAGACGGGGAGCCGTGGCGTAGGCTTGCGTATCGTCGCCTATGAGGTGGGGGAGCAACAGCCTCTGCTGTTGGTTGACAAAGCGCGTATCCTTCATTGAGTTTCAGCTCACCACAGGGCTGGCCTCAAAGCGATGAAAAATACTTTTGAAAAAAGGCCTGTGGACAGGACTTGACAGGTGCTGTGCAAGCTTGGCCATCCAACAAGGGAAATAAAGCTTGGGTGAGGGGGAGTGCACCCCTCACCCAAGGGGAATAGACTCAAAGCCAGGCTTAAACACCGCCACAGCTGACACCTTAGAGCGGTTTCAGTTGAATGGAGTGAGGCGAGCCTTCGCTTTCTTCAATTGAAACCGCTCCATTGAAACCGCTCTCTAGAGGCATTCAACAGAGAAGCGGCCTATGGGCTGAGCTATTGGCTAAAACCTTCCAACAGATAGTGGGCCTCAATGCGGCGCAAAGCGAGCACCATGGCGGCGCAGCGCGTGTCTGTCGTTTGCCCGAGGCAAAACCCGCGGCTGTCGTGCATTTCGCCTTTTTGGGGGGNGTTGCGCGCAATGTCGCGAATAATGCGGTAGTTGCGTTTGAGGGCTTCACTCAGGCGCCTACACACTTCGGCTTCTGTCCAATATTCCGCATTGCGGTTTTGCAGCCACTCATAATAGCTGGCAACAACGCCGCCTGCGTTGGCTATAATGTCCGGAATGAGCGCAATGTCGCGCGCAAAGAGGATGCGATCTCCCTCGGGAGTAGAGGGGCCGTTGGCACCTTCGGCAATGAGTTTTACGTTGAGGCCTTTGGCCACCTCCTCCGTTATTTCTCCACTTAAGGCCGCGGGAATGAGAATGTCGGCCTTCAGCTTCCAGAAATTTTCTTTGGAAATGGGCGAAGCCCCTTTGAAGTCCGCCACCGTGGCCATTTTCCCCTTGGGGTGCTTGCGCATAAACTCGAGCAGCTTGGGGACGTCAATGCCTTCAGGGTTATATATATAGCCGCCGACGTCACCCACGGCCAAAAGGCGCCCGCCGAGTTGGTGCATGCACTCGGCGGCATAGGTGCCGACGTTGCCAAAACCCTGGACAAGGAAAGTTTTGCCCTGCAGGGACTCCTTCTTCTCCGCATAATAGTCCTCAATGCAGCAGACGACGCCAAGGCCCGTGGCCTGTGTGCGGCCTTCGGAGCCACCCATGCGCACATCCTTGCCCGTAATAAACCCGCGTTGCAGGTGTCGGAAGCGCTCTCCGTCGCTATATTGGCGAAGCATGACGGCCATGATGGAGGCGTCGGTGTTAACGTCCGGGGCGGGAATGTCAAACTCCGGCCCCACGAAGGGCTTGAGGACATAAACATAGCGCGCGGAAAGGGCCTTCAACTCGCGGCGGCTGAGCAAGTATGGGTCTACTTCTATGCCGCCTTTGCCTCCGCCCATGGGGACATCCGCAATGGCGGTTTTCCACGTCATATCCGCGGCGAGGGCTTTGAAGGTGTCGAGACTGGCGTTGGGGTGGAAGCGCAAGCCCCCCTTATAGGGGCCACGTGCCTGGTTATGCTGCACGCGCCAGGCGCGAAACCTTTTGGGGGTGCCGGCCTGCCAGCGATAGACTTTGCCGTCCTCAAGGCGGATGTGGCCATCCTTCATGGCGACATTGGCCTGGCGGAAGGCCTCCGGCGGGAGGACAAGGCTTTGGTCGGCCAGGCATTCCAAGTTTTTTAAGGTAGGGAAAGAAGAGACGGGCAAGGAGGCATAGGCTTTGGCATCGGCCTCTGCGAGGGGGAGGAGACGGTCCTCCATGTCCACGGTGAGATAGAAGGCATGCTCGAAGTCAGGCTCCTGCAACTCCAGGCGTATACGCGGGTGAAGCTTCATCAAGTCTGCCGCGCGCTCAAAGCTTTCCATGGCTTGGGAGAAGAAACTGCAAGAAGAGGTGGATGGGTTAGCGTCTGACATGAGGGCCTCCAGGGAGTGAGCATAAAAAAACAACAGGGGTTGCTTTTTATAGCGTTCAAAAAAAACGCGCTCGTGTTTCTTTCATTTTTTTTCGCCTGAACGGCAGGGCATTAAAAATGGCTTTTCTTTTTGCCCCTCCAGGCGGGCTGAGGTTGAGGCGAGCTTGGGCTCACCTGGCTCTGTTCCCGACCCAGGGTGAAAAAGCCCTTTTTATTCCGTCACAATTTTTCGAATGCGGTGGTTCCACGTGTCCGCCACATAGAGGGTGCCCGCCGCGTCTATGGCAATTCCCTGGGGGTTATCAAACAGTGCAATGTTTGCCGGGCCGTCGGCAAAACCTCCACCCGAGGTGTTATAGCTCGGCATGCCGTTTCCGGCGACAGCAACAATTTCTGTTTCCGGTGAAATTCTATAAATGCGTTGCGCCACATTGACGGAGCCTGACTGCACATAAATATAGGTGTCCGTCATATAGAGGTTGCCTGTCTTTGCTTCCAGGGCAATGCCGGTGGGGGCTACAAACAACGCATTGCCGACAAAGGTGCTGACTTCTCCCTGAGGCGAAATTTTGTTGATGCCGTCACCGGCCACATAGAGGTTGCCTGCCGCATCTATGGTGAGGCCTCTGGGGGCCATAGGGCCACTCATAGAGCTCAGCCCATAAAGCTCCATAACCCATATTCTGGCGACCCCCGTTGGTGCAATTTTGTGGATGTTGCCATAGAGGCCGTGGCTGTCCAGCACATAGAGGTTTCCTTCTGCATCCGCCACAATGCCTGTGGGCCCGGCAAATGGAACTTCCCATCCCATTTCGTCTTTCGTGCTCCAGGCAAAGGTGTTGACAGTCCCAGCCGGTGTTATTCTGCGTATGCGGCGGTTGCCGTTATCCGCCACATAGAGGATGCCTGCCATATCTATGGTAATGCCATAAGGAGAATTAAATTGAGCAATGTCTCCGTGGCCATCCACCCAGCCTTGCTCGCTGCCGGCAAGGGTGCTGACGGAGCCTTCCGGTGTTATTTTGCGGATGCGGTGGTTGCCGGTGTCCGCCACATAGAGGTTGCCTGCCACGTCTATGCTGAGGCCGCGGGGAGAATTGAAGCGTGCAACATTTCCGGGGCCATCGGCAAAATCCCCTGCACCCAAGCCCACTGCGCCGCTGCCGGCAAGCGTGCTGACCGTTGTTGTGGGCACATAAACAAACTCAGGGGAGGCGACAGCGGTTTTTCCGGCGACGCTGACGCGAAGGAGGCCCGAGGAGCGCATGTTTTTGGGCACCTCAATGTGTATTTCCTCCGGTGTAGCGGAGCTCACCCTTGCGGGGACGCCATTGAGGGTGACGCTGTTTTCTTCAGGGATGGCGCTGAAGTTTTTTCCCAAAATGGTGAGGCTGGCACCGAAGGGGGCCTCAAGGGGACTAAAGCCTTCAATGCTTGGGGCGTCGGCGGTTTCCGTGTTGGCTGCAACCACCGTCAGCTTGCAGGCAGCTGTTTTGCCGCCCTCTTGTGCAGCTGCGACAATATTTGCCGAGCCCGGGTTGAGCGCGGCCACCTGTCCATGGGCATCCACCATGGCCACAGCGGGGTTGCTGCTTGTCCAACTCAGTTGCTTGTGGGTGGCGTCGGCAGGCATAACAGTGGCCACCAGTGTTTCCACGCTGCCCACTTCCAGCCTTAGCTCAGCTTTGTTGAGTGAGACACTCGCAACCTCAATCACTTTATCGTCGCCCGTGGATAGCTCTTCAGGGGCAACATAAACCGCCTCATCCGCTGCGCATCCCACGAGGAAACTCAGGAGAAAAACAACGGAGAATGAAAAACGGGCAAGTGAAAAATGCTGGGACATGGATGTTTCTCCCTGCTATTGGTCGGCCCTGCTCGCACCTGTGCCGTCCGCACCCCAAAACTTCATACACAGACTATTCGGGTTTTAAAATATATGCAAGTCAGCCAAGGAAAAAAGCGGATGAAGGGTTGCGCTGGGCCCGCGATGGAGGCCCTCATGAAAAAAACAACCCAGTGTATAGGTGGAACGCTGCTGCTTTCATGTGTCGTTTGTGCGTTTTCAGCACGGCAAGGAGCCACACCCTTTCACCATGGCTTCTGCGGGTGAGGAGAAAAGCGTGCGTTTTGTCATTAAGGCCCTGGGGGGGGCATACGAAGGCCATTGTCAAACACCTTCGCACAGGGGAGGAGATAGGCGCCATCCGCGCCTGGGCCATGGAAGGAGGCACCCGCTTAAGCGCGATCCCAACAAGGCTTTTTAGGCTTTGCTGGGCTTTTTTGGACACTTATAAAATGCCGCAAAGAGGAATTGAACCTCTGACCTACTGATTACGAATCAGTTGCTCTACCAGCTGAGCTATTGCGGCAAAACCAAAGGCATGAGGACAAGCTTGGTTCCCAAGAGAGCCTTGGTTCCCAAGAGGGCCCTGCTGCTCAAGAGCGCCATGCTTCCAAGTGTGCTTGGCCCGCCTAACATATTTCTATATTTGGTCAAGAAATGATATGTAGAATAGCATGTAGAAATGCCATGTAGAAATACGAAACAGAATTATAGAGCAAAAATACAAAGGGCAAAAATACAAAGAGCAAAAATAAAAAGGAAAAAATACAAAGGAAGCCGGTGATCCCATGAGTCCTAAAACGCCTTCTTGTGTACAGTGTGGTCAACCCCTTGGGTTTTCCTCTGAAGCTTTAAAGGAGCCCCCTTCTCCTTTTTGCAGCCAAAGGTGCAAGGAAGTGGATTTATACCGCTGGTTGGACGAGGACTATCGCATTCCGGCGTGCTCTGAAAATGCAGCTGTGCCAGAAGAAATTGTAGAGGGAAACATTTTTAAGGGCTGATTTCTCTGGCAGCTTTTGCTTTCCTGGCTTAATTAGCTAGCCGTTTTTTCTGCTTTTCTATCCACATAGAGAGGACTCTTTTGCCCATGTTAATTGAAGCCTTTGGGAAGACTGATGTAGGGCGCAGACGTGCTCACAATGAAGATTCCATGTTGGCGGATTCCGAGCTTGGAATTTATTTGGTTGCAGACGGCATGGGAGGGGCGGCTGCGGGAGAAATTGCGAGTGCGCAGGCTGTCGCCTTGATGCGCCAATACCTTTTGGATGGCAAGGCAGCTTTGGAAACCATGGCGAAAAACTGGACGCCAGAAAACCAAGCGGCGGCCGTCCAGGTTTTAGAAGGAGCCGTACAAAAAGCCTGCTTTGAAATTCACCAACTCAGCGTGCAGGATACGTCCAAGCGAGGCATGGGGAGCACTTTGGCTGCCCTCGTTATTGTTGGGAACAAGGGAATTATCAGCAATGTTGGAGACAGCCGCATTTATTTAATACGCAATGCACAATGCCACCGCCTCACGGAAGACCATACTTTGGTGGCCATACAACTGAAGGCAGGTGCCATTACGCGGGAGCAAGCGGCTACCTCCCAATATAGAAATGTTATTACGCGGGCGGTGGGGATTCAGGCATCCGTTCAAGTAGACACTTTGGTTTTGGACGTATTGCCCGGAGACAGCTTCCTTTTATGCTCTGACGGCCTTCATGGCTATTTCCCCGAAGCAGAAATTTTGAGGACATTTGAGCAGGTGCCGACCCAAGAGTTGCCAGAGCATTTTGTGGCAACAGCCAACGAGCGCGGGGGAAAAGACAACATTACGGCTTTGGTTGTTTCTGTCAAAGGAGATCCAACTGTTGTCAATGAAGAAGTCCTCGAAGCACAGTCGCGCATGGAGGCGCTTAAGAAAATTCCGCTCTTCAGGCACCTGACTTATAAAGAGCAGACGGCTGTCTTGTCCATTGCGACGACGCGCTCCTATGCAGAGGGTGAAGAAATTATTCGAGAAGGGCAACCGGGGCACGACCTCTATATTGTTATTAAAGGGCGCGTGGTGGTTGAAAAGGGTGGCATGGAAATTTCTGAGTTGTTTTCCGGCGGCCATTTTGGAGAAATGGGGTTGGTTGACAATGCGCCACGCTCAGCAACCATTCGCGCTTCTGAGGCAACACGTGTCATGCTGGTTGCACGCTCCGAGCTGATGACACTCATGAAACGCGAGTCCATTTTGGCAGTTAAAATGCTCTGGAGTTTCGTCCAGGTGTTGGCAGATCGCCTGCGAGCAGCCAATTTTGAATTGTCAGAAGCACGCCAGGAGCTGGCCATTGTGCATGCCGTCAAACCTTTCTCTGAAGAAGAAGAATGAGCCTGCATGGGAAGAGAGTTGCTGTCCTTATAAGCGGAAGCATTGCCGCCTATAAAGCATGCGAGTTGCTCCGAGGTCTGCAAAAAGAAGGGGCAGAGGTGCGGGTGGCCATGACGAGGGCCGCCGAGTCTTTCGTTTCGGCACTGACATTCCAAGCCCTCTCTCGGCAAATGGTTTTAACCGACCACGCTGAGAGCCACTCTGCCTATGGGCACTTGGAATTGGCCCGTTGGGCCGATGCATTTGTTTTTGCTCCCGCAAGTGCAAACAGCATTGCACATATGCGAGCTGGTTTTGCGGACAGCCCCCTGTTGGCCTCCGTGTTGGCCTTTAAGGGGCCGGTGGTTTTGGCGCCAGCCATGAATACTGCCATGTGGGAAAACAGGAGGACTCAAGAAAACCTTGTCGAGCTTATGAAGGACCCCAGGTTTGTTTTAATAGCCCCCCAAGAGGGAGAATTGGCCGACAAAGACATAGGCATGGGAAAATTGGCGGATGTGGAAACAATACGCCAAGCCGTTTGCAATTTGTTTTCAACCTCTCCCTTAAAAGGAAAAAAACTTCTGCTGACCGCTGGGCCGACACGTGAGCATTGGGATGCTTTTCGCTTTTTGTCCAACCCCTCCTCGGGGAAAATGGGGGTTGCCTTGGCGAAAGAGGCTCTCTCCCGGGGGATGGAAGTTTCTTTGGTGCTGGGGCCTGTTGCTGAGGCTTTGAAAAAAACACTGCCTTCCAACATTGAAAGGGTCGATGTTGTTACTGCAGAAGAAATGTGTGCCGCTGTTTTAGAGAGGGTGAATGGGGTTGACTGCTTTATTGCAGCGGCTGCGGTGAGTGACTTTAAGCCGGCAGAAATTTCTCCAGAAAAAATAAAAAAAACCGAAGCCCCCAAGGCCATTGCCTTGCTTCCGACGGTGGATGTTTTGGCTAAAGCCTCAGCTCAGGTGCACACATGCCACAAGCGTCCGCGCCTCATTGGCTTTGCCGCGCAAACGCAAAACCTCGTTGAATATGCGACGCGAAAGTTGCGTGAAAAACGCTTGGATGCCATTTGTGCCAATGACATTTCCAAAGCAGATTTGGGTTTTGCTTCTGAGGACAATGAAATTTTTTGGGTGACTTCTTTTGCAAAGCCCATGCAAGTGAGCGGGAGCAAAGCAAAAATAGCTGCCTTTATTCTGGAGCAGCTGGCACAGTGGAGCGATGCGGATGAAAGAAACCCAGCCAAGCAACGAGACTCAACCCAATAAAGCAGACATGGCCAAGGAGTTATGCCGTTATTTGCTGTGGCACCGTTCCGAAGGCACTCAAGCGCTGTTGCAGTCCCCTGCACCAAAACCTCTCTTCAAAGAAGCAGGCAGTGGGCCTTCTGAAAAAAGCCCTTCCGCACAGAGCCCTTCTGCACAAAGCCTTTCTGCACAGAGCTCTGCGCATGTGCCTCTTGAAGAAATACGCGCCCACATGGGGGACTGTCGGCTATGCAAGTTGTGCAGACACCGCAGGCAAATAGTGTTTGGCGCAGGAAACCCCAAGGCGGAGTTGGTTTTTGTAGGGGAGGGCCCCGGGGCGGACGAGGACGCGCAAGGCATTCCATTTGTGGGCAGGGCAGGGCAGTTGCTGACCAAAATGATTGAGGCCATGCACTTTTCACGCGACGAGGTGTATATTTGCAATGTTGTCAAATGCCGTCCGCCCGACAACCGAAACCCCGAGCCGGATGAAATTGAAGCATGCCGGCCTTTCCTGAGAGCGCAGCTGGCCTCCATTCGGCCCAAGGTGCTCGTCGCCCTGGGCAAGTTTGCTGTGCACACTTTGTTATCGGAGTCCACCCCCATTACCAAGTTGCGTGGACGTTGGAGAGAATATGAGGGCATCCCCCTCATGCCGACCTATCACCCCGCCTATTTATTGAGAAACCCTGTGGAGAAAAAAAACGCATGGTTGGATCTACAAAGTGTCATGCAGCGACTTGGAAAACCTCTGAAATGAAAGGCTGCGTCATTCGCCCCTTGCTGGATGCACCGGCGCTGCGCAAAAACCCCCTGGGGGACTTAAGCACAAGGGAGCTCCTCATCTATGTACCTCCGGGCTATGAAGAGCGTGAAGCACTGTTGCCCACCGCCTATTTTTTGCATGGCTATGCAGGCTCTGCCTTGCAGTGGTTGAATGTGTCGGCATTTTGCCCCAATGTTGTTGAGCGCGTGGATTTTCTTATTTCCTCAGGGCAGCTTCCCGAATGCCTTTGCATTTTTATAGACGGGTGGACTGCTCTGGGAGGAGGCCAGTGGCTCAACAGCGTGGCTCAGGGGAATTACCTCAATTATGTGACACAAGACGTGGTGGACTTTGTTGAAAAAAACTTCCGGGTGCACCGGTCGCCCTCCATGCGTGCGCTGTTTGGGAAAAGCTCTGGCGGCTATGCCGCTTGGGTGGTGGCCTGCCATTGCCCTGAGGTGTTTGGACATATTGCAGCGCATTCAGCAGATGCGGGTTTTGAATATTGTTATTTGGGGGACTTGCCGAAGGCGGCGGAACCCTTGCGTCAAAGTGGCGGGGCATTGCCTTGGTTTGAGGAGTTTAAGCAGCGCGCCTGGGCTACGAAAATGAGCTCGACGGATTTTGCAGTTGTGAATATTTTGGCCATGGCCGCCAGCTATTCTCCTTGCCTGGGCATGCCGTTAAATTTGGAATTGCCCATGGACTTCAACACAGGGGCCATGCGCTGGGATATTTGGCAGCGTTGGATAGAGAAGGATCCAACGCGTTTTGTCCCTTTGAAAACAGAGCCTCTCAAAAAGTTAAAAAGCATTTTTTTTGATTGTGGAACCCGAGATGAGTTTCATCTCATTTGGGGGGCCAGGCAGCTTGCCCATGTGTTGAAGGAGCAAGGGGTACCCCACCACTTTGAAGAATTCAGCGATGGCCACATGGGGATTAACTATCGCTTTGAAACCTCACTTCGCTATATTCTCCCCAGGATGCAGGCGTCATAAAGCCTCAAATGGTTTTCTGGGTATAATATCCAGAGGGTCGACCATCCATGTGTTTTCGCGTCAACCTGTGTTTTCACACCAACCTGTGTTTTTATGCCAACCTGTGTTTTCACACCAACCTGTGTTTTTATGCCAACCTGTGTTTTTGTGCTGGCGGGGCTGTTATGGTTGTTGAAACTTATTGAAGTTTAAGTCTGTCGCGTTCTGCGCGGTGGCGCGTGTTGATCTCCAGGAGGCGCTTGCGGATCCTCAAGGTTTTGGGTGTTATTTCCACCAGCTCATCTTCTGAAATCCACTCGAGGATTTTCTCAAGTGTCATTTCTCGTGGCGGCGTCAGAATGACGTTTTCATCTCTTCCTGCGGCACGAATGTTGGTGAGCTTTTTTTCCCGGCAAGGGTTGACGTTGAGCTCTGTGGCGTGCACATGCTCGCCAATAACCATTCCTTCATAGACGTCCATGCCGGGGCCTACAAACAGCTGCCCTCTGTCCTGAATGGAAAACAGGGCATAAGGGACGGTTTTGCCCAGCCTGTCAGAAACAATGGCCCCGTTTTGTCGCCTGGGAATGGCACCCACCCAAGGCTCATAGCCATCGGATTGGCTCGACAGAATGCCTTCTCCTCGGCTGATGCTGAGGAACTCACTCCTGAAGCCAACCAACCCACGAGAGGGGATGCGGTATTGCACACGTGTTCTGTCGCTGCCTTGAGGTTGCATACCAACCAGCTGCCCTTTTCTAAGGCCCAGACGTTCCGTGACAGCGCCCACGCTGGATTCAGGAATATCGCAAAAGACGAGCTCCATGGGCTCCCATATTTTCCCCTCTACTTCGCGCAGAACAGGCTCCGGGTTTGAGGCCATCAACTCATAACCTTCACGCCGCATGGTTTCCAAAATGACAGAAAATTGCAGCTCACCCCGGCCATAGACGATGAAAGCATCCGGGCTGTCACTGTCTTCGACGCGCACGGCGACATTTTTATAGGCTTCGCGATAGAGGCGCTCCCGCAGGTTTCGCGAGGTGACATATTTCCCTTCGCGTCCGGCAAAAGGGCTGTCACTGACGCGAAACACCATTTTCATGCTGGGCTCATCTACATGAATGCGGGGGAGTGCAACAGGGTTGTCCGGGGAGCTGAGTGTATCTCCAATAGAAATGGCATCCATGCCAGCAATGCAGACAATTTCACCGGGCCCCGCGTCTTCCAACTCTGCGCGTTTGAGCCCTGAAAAACCATAAACCTTAGAAATTTTCCCCTGTTGTTGAGTGCCATCCGCGCGCATGACGCAGAGGGGTTTGTTGACATGGAAGCGGCCTGAGTGGATGCGGCCGACGGCAAGTCTTCCGACATAGTCGTCATAGTCCAAGTTGGTGACGAGCATTTGTGAAAGCTCCGTGTCATCCGAAACATTGGGCGGGGGGATGTTTTTTAAAATGGCCTCAAACAGAGGAGAAAGGTTTTTCTTTTCGTCGGCGAGGTTGTTTAAGGCAATGCCTTGCCTGGAGATGGCATAGAGGACAGGAAACTCAATTTGCTCGTCGTTGGCGCCCAAGTCAATATAGAGCGAATATATGGCGTCGAGGACTTCTTGAGGTCGGGCGTCCGCGCGGTCTATTTTGTTGATGACGAGCACCGTCTTGAGTTTGAGCTCCAGAGCTTTTTGCAAGACGAAGCGTGTTTGGGGCAAAGGCCCTTCGGCGGCATCCACCAGCAACAACACGCCGTCGACAAGGCGCAGGCTGCGCTCCACTTCCCCGCCAAAGTCCGCGTGTCCGGGCGTATCGACAATATTAATGAGGTGGTTATTATAGGAGATGGAAGTATTTTTGGCGAGAATAGTAATGCCCTTCTCTCGCTCCAAATCCCCCGAGTCCATAACGCGTTCCACGAGGGTTTCGTTGCTTCTAAAAACACCTGCTTGGCGAAGCATATGGTCAACGAGGGTTGTCTTGCCATGGTCCACATGGGCCACAATGGCGACATTGCGAATATATTCTCTGGAGATCATCAGGTGGGCGAGGCTTAGTCGCCAAGGAGGCTATTTGCAATAGCCTCAAAAATTTTTCTCAAGTTGGCTTCAAAAGCATTCAAGTTTGTCCTAAAAACATTTCAATGCGAATTGTTGCAGGGACTCACAGAACTCGACGTTTGTTGGGAGGCGGCGCAAAAGGTATACGCCCAACGGTGGATCGTGCGCGGGAAAGCATTTTTAATGCGCTGGGCCAGCGTTGTCATGGCCTGAGGGTTATGGACTTATTTTCAGGCACAGGAGCACTGGCCTTGGAGGCCCTAAGCCGCGGGGCCCATTTTGCATTGTTGGTGGACAACAGTGTGGAGTCGGTTCGCTTGTGCAAGCAAAACGTTTCAAACTTAGGGTTTAAGGCTCAGTCAGAAATTTGGCACATGGATGCTTTTTTGGCTTTGTCGCGCTGCAAAATGGAAGGCAAAAGTTTTGAGTGGGTGTTTGCGGATCCACCCTATGCATTCCGAAACTGGGAGGAGTTGTGGCTTAAAATATTGGAAGAAGAAGTCTTATCCCCAGGAGGCAAAATGATATTGGAGAGGAGCAAACGCTGCATTTTGCCTGCCTTGCCGAAGGCTTTTTCTTTGCAAAAAGAGATGAAATTTGGCGACACGGTTGTTTCAATTTTATTGCATTCCGCAAGCTAACCCCCTAGAGGAGCTTTTTTTTATATCCCTATGCACCCTCGAATTGCCCTTTATCCTGGAAGCTTTGATCCTTTCACTTGTGGCCACCTCTCCTTGGTTCAGCGGGCTTTGAAAGTTTTTGACAAGTTGATTGTTGCGGTTGCCATCAACGTGAAGAAAACCCCTCTCTTCACCGTGGAAGAGCGCCTTGAGCTGATCCGCGAAGCCTGTACTCAAGAAGGTGTGGAAGTGGTGGCCTTCGAAGGTTTGCTTGTGGACTATGCGAAAAGCCGCGACGTCGGCGTTGTCCTGCGCGGCCTTCGGGCTGTGAGCGATTTTGAATTTGAATTCCAACTGGCTCATATGAATTGTCACCTGGTGCCGCACATTGAAACGGTGTTTATGATCACGAGCCAGGAAAGCTTCTATATTTCTTCTCAGTCTGTGCGCGAGGTTGCCGCCTTTGGTGGCAATGTGGACGGCCTGGTTCCCCCCAACGTCGCCGCCAAACTGCGAGAGCGGTTTTCAGCTTTGCCTTAGGGCCGTTTTAGGTTGAAGAGCTCTGCTGGAAACCGCTCTAGAGCGTGTCGTCAATAAATTTTAGTCCACATAGCAATGCACCTGACATGGAGTGCAGCGAGGAAGGAGGCGGTATTTTTTACATAGCGTGTGGCAATG
>JGI24701J34945_10001096_pt1 | contig 14030 bp, 7 predicted proteins | sample TergutTh196P3_FD_34945 | JGI IMG/M metagenome (IMG submission 34945)
TGAGGGTTGTCAGCTCTCTGCCTTAATGCTCCTTGCGGCCTACCAACATGCCGTGGCAACGCAGGATGCCAAAGCCATTGAAGAGGCAAAGCTTGGCGCAAAACAGCTCCTCAAGTCCCTGGGCATAGACGAGAAAGACTTCAAACTCTTGCTCGAAAAACTCGCCAGTTAGCTTGAGAGAATGGCCCAGCAGAGTGTTTCTTATAGGGTTGAAATAACCCTACAGGCCGCTTTCAATGGAGGCGGGCTTTTAAGCTCGTCTACTTCGACCTCATGCCAAAACGAAGCTCCGGGAAGAATGCAAGAGCGAAGCTTTCGCATTTTTTCCGGAGCATAGTGCAGGCGAGCGAAAGCTCACCTGCATTGAAACCGGTTTGTAGAATAAATTTAACTTGAAAACGGCCTAGAGGGGAATGTTGCCGTGTTTGCGTGGCAAGTTTTCTTGGAATTTGTCCTTCATCAACTCGAGGGCGCGGATGAGTTTGAGGCGTGTTTCCTCGGGGCGTATAACTTCGTCTATATAGCCCAACTCGGCCGCTTTGAAGGGGTTGGCAAACTTCTCACGGTAATCGGCAACGAGGCGCGCTTTTTCAGCAACGGGGTCCTTCGCGCCATCAATCTCTTTGCGGAAAATAATGTTGACGGCACCGTCTGGCCCCATAACGGCAATTTCCGCCGTTGGGTATGCAAAGTTAACGTCGGCGCGGATGTGTTTGGAGGACATAACATCATAAGCACCGCCATAGGCTTTGCGCGTAATGAGTGTAATTTTGGGCACCGTGGCTTCCGCAAAAGCATAAAGCAACTTGGCGCCGTGCTTAATAATGCCGCCAAACTCCTGGTTGGTGCCGGGCAAAAAGCCGGGCACGTCCACAAAAGTAATCAGCGGAATGTTGAAGCAGTCGCAAAAGCGCACAAAGCGAGCTGCCTTTACGGAAGCATCAATATCCAGGCAACCGGCAAGCACTGCAGGTTGGTTGGCCACAATGCCGACGGAGCGGCCACTCAGGCGCGCAAAGCCGATGACAATGTTTTTGGCATAGTGCTCGTGTATTTCGAAAAAATGCTTGTTGTCGACGACAAGCTTAATCAACTCCACAATGTCATAAGGCTTGTTCGGGTTGGATGGCACCAGTGTGGCCAAGGCCGGCTCCTGGCGCGTCGGGTCATCATCCGTGGGCATATAGGGCGGGTCTTCCTTGTTGTTGGAAGAAATGAAGGAGAACAATTCCCGCGTATAGGCAATGGCGGCTTGCTCATTGTCCGTGGCAAAGTGGGCTACGCCTGACTTTTGGTTATGCGTCATCGCACCGCCAAGCGCTTCTTTGGTCACCTCTTCATGCGTCACGGTTTTGATGACGTCCGGCCCCGTAATAAACATATAAGAGGAGGACTTCACCATAATAATAAAGTCCGTAATTGCCGGGGAATAAACAGCTCCACCCGCACAGGGGCCCATAATAAGAGAAAGCTGCGGCACCACACCTGAGCAAAGGGTGTTGCGCAAGAAAATGTCGGCATAGCCGGCAAGGCTTTCAACACCTTCCTGAATGCGCGCTCCACCCGAGTCGTTAATGCCTATAACAGGGGCGCCAACGCGCGTGGCCAAATCCATCACCTTGCAAATTTTCTGAGCATATGCGCCCGAGAGGGAGCCACCAAAAACAGTAAAGTCCTGGGCGAATACAAAAACTTTTCGGCCTTCAATGGTGCCATGCCCCGTCACCACACCATCCCCAGGAATTTTCTTTTTGGCCATGCCAAAATCCGTCGCCCGGTGAGTAACAAACTTGTCCAGCTCTTGGAAACTGCCCGGGTCCAACAAAAGCTCAATGCGCTCGCGCGCAGTCAACTTTCCGGCTTCGTGTTGTTTTGCAATCCGGTCAAGGCCGCCTCCAAGTTCGGCCTCTTCCTCCAATTTTTTCAGGCGCAAGCGCAAGGGGTCTTTTTCGAGTTCGCTCATAAGCATAAGCATCTATCATGAAATGAGCAGATGGAAGCAGCTTCTGCAGGGCCCTGTCGTTTTTTATGGGGCAAAGCCAGTTTAAGGCAGTTTTATGGAAAAGGCCCCACCTTAGAAACTTTATTTATGTGTCTTAAGCCAAATAGGTGTGAGTATGCCCCTATGGCGACGACTCGAAAGGTACCGACCCCTTGAATGACCACTTGAAAAACTTTGAAAGCCCCCCAGACGACCTGAGCTTGCAAAACATGAGCGCCCTGGCACAAGCACGCCACAACGTTATGGAAGAGTTAAGCAAACGCATTGTCGGCCAAAGCGAGGTGGTCGAGCACCTGCTGGTGGCCTTGTTTTCCAAAGGGCATTGCTTGTTTGTCGGCGTCCCGGGCCTTGCCAAAACCTTGCTCATTTCCACGCTGGCCGAAGCCTTGGATTTGGGCTTTTCCCGTATACAGTTTACGCCGGACTTAATGCCCTCGGATATTACGGGAACGGAGGTGCTGGAAGAGGACAAAACCACCGGCCGCCGCTCCCTGCGCTTTTTGAAGGGCCCCCTCTTCGCCCACCTCGTTTTGGCCGATGAGGTTAACCGTACACCTCCAAAAACACAGGCCGCCCTCTTGCAAGCCATGCAGGAATACCGCATTACGGCCGGAGGGCATACCTTTGAGTTGGAACAGCCCTTCCTCGTGTTTGCTACCCAAAACCCCATTGAGCAGGAAGGTACCTATGCCCTCCCTGAAGCCCAGTTGGATCGCTTTATGTTTCTGGTGGATGTGGGTTACCCTTCCCTTGAGGAAGAATGCCAAGTGGTGAAAACCACCACCGGAGGACAACCTCCCCCCTTAAAAAAAGTGCTCTCCCCTCAACGCATTGTGGAGCTCCAAGCCCTCGTGCGCCGCGTCCCCGCCCCAGAGCATGTGCTGCGCTATGCCGTGGCCCTCGCTCGCGCAACACGCCCCAAGGAGCCCGGTGCGCTGGACTTTGTGAAGGAGAATGTGGCCTTCGGCGCAGGCCCGCGCGCAAGCCAGTTTTTGGTGCTGGGCGCCAAGGCGCGCGCAGCCCTCATGGGACGCTTCGCCGCCAGCGCGGAAGATGTGAGGGCTGTGGCCAAACCCGTGCTCCGCCACCGCGTGTTAATGAGTTTTTCTGCCCAAACCGAAGGCTTTGACAGCGTGGAGTTGGTAGAGCGCATCCTCTCATACGTCAAACCCTAGGAGAAGGTATGCCCCACTTAAGCCTGCCCTTCCTCGCACAGCTTGCCACTTTTAAGCTGCGCGTGAAAACCTTGGCCCAAGGCATATTGACGGGCCTTCACAACTCCCCTCTCCAAGGACAAAGCGTCGAGTTTTCAGAACACAAAGAATATGCCCCAGGGGATGAGCTTTGCCACTTGGATTGGAAAGTGCTCGGCAAGTTGGACCGCTATTTTATTAAACGCTTTGAGCATGAGGCCAACATGCCCTTTGTACTCCTCGTGGATACCTCAGGCTCCATGGGCTATGGCGAAGAGACATATAACAAACTGGAGGTGGCTAAAGTGCTGGCCGGCGCCTTCGCCTGGGTGGCCTCCAAACAGCAAGACGCGGTGGGCCTGCTCTCCTTCTCCCAGGAAAAACCTCAACTGCTGCGCCCCAAAGCCCATGCAAACCACCTGAGCCTCATTCTCTCCCAATTGCAAAGCCTTAAAGCCCAAGGCGAAACCCACCTGGGCGCTGCCCTCGAAACCCTCTCAGCACAACTGCGCCGACGCGCTGTGCTGCTCGTCTTCTCTGACTTGCTTGACGAAAACCCCAACATGCTCTCCCAGCTGCTGAAACTGCGCACACAAAAATATGAGCTGGCCCTCTTCCACATTCTGCACAGCGATGAGTTAAACTTCCCTTTTGAAGAGCCCACCCTCTTCCTCTCTATGGAAGATGAACGCCGCCTTGAAATACACCCCCTTCGCCTTCGCCAAAGCTACCTGCAACATATGCAGCACTTTTTGAAAAATACCCGCAGCCAATGCCAAACGGCAAACGTGGACTATGCCCTGGTACCCACCCATAACCCCCTGGAGCCCGTGCTGCTTCAATTTTTCGCCCAGAGGAAAAGAGGAAGGAGAAAATGAGCCTCCTCTTCTCCCAACCGTGGATGTTGCTGGGCCTGGCCGCCGCCACCCTCCCCTTCCTCGTTTATTTGTTTTTTCGCCTCAAACCCAAACCCCGCCCCTTCGGCCCCATGGGCCTCTTGCTCAAAAGCCTCCAACATACTGCCTCCCTCTGGAAACTCCGCCGCCTCCTCATATATGCACTGCGTAGCCTCCTGCTGGCCGCCCTCGCCCTCGCCTTGGCACGCCCTTGGTTGGACAAAACGACAACAACCCCCACCACCATGCAGGGCGAGGCCGCAACAGTGCTGGTGCTGGATGCCTCCTTCTCCATGCGCTATGCCCTGGGCAAACAAACAGCCTTGGAGGTGGCCAAAAACCAAGCGCTGCAGGCCATTGAAGCACTCTCAGCGACAGAGCCCTTGGCCGTGGTGCTTTGCGACGGCACACAAACGATACCTCCGCCGCCTCTCTCCCAGGACAAAGCCTTCTGGAAACGCCTTGTGCAAGAGGCCCTCCCCAGCTTCCTCCCCGCCAGGCTGAACCCTTGCATGGAAACAGCTGCCCAACTTTTGGAAGAAAACCCCCTGGAAGCCAAACGCCTCCTCATATTCAGCGACTTTGCTCGCCACGCCCTCCTCATGAGTGCACCACCTCCTCAAATAAAAAACCCCAAGGGCGAAATGCAGCTGCCTCATGTGGCGCTATACCCCGTTTATGCGGGGAAAGAGCCACCCCAAAACCGCGCCTTGCTTTCCATGGAAGTTGAAAACACCACAGAAGCGGGCCTCTTTAACTTTATGGCCACCGTGCAAAACTTCAGCCCCACCCCCCAAAAGGATTTGGAGCTGCAACTGCGCCTTAAAGGACAAACCCTCGCCAAAGGCTTTGTGGATTTGGACGCCCACGGCAGCACCCGCAAAACACTCAGTGTACGCCTGCCCAACAACGAGACAGGCCATGAGGTGGAAATGCGCCTGGCCCCAGACGGGCTTGCCGAGGATGATGCCCAAACCCTCTGGCTGCGCCCACAAAAAAACGCGCACATTTTGCTGGTGGATGGCGCCCCCTCAGCCGATAGGCAGGCCGACGAGGCCTATTTCGTCGAGCTGGCTCTGGCACAGCTTGCTCAAACCCAGGTGCGCGTCCGCGATAGCCAGGCCGCTTGGCGCGAAAATTTGAGCGCCTATGGCGCCGTGTTTTTGCTGAATGTGGAGGCCCCTCCCGCAGAAGCTGCTGCCGCCCTCAAGGCTTTTGTAGAAGCCGGGGGCGGCCTTTGGGCCTCACTGGGGGACAATACTCAACTGCAGGCGTGGAACCAGGCCATGGGGGAGTTGCTGCCCAGGCCTCTGCGGTGGCTAAAAGGCAGCTCAGAAGAGCTGCCCAACACCACCAGCCCCTTTGCCAAAATAAGCCATGTGCAAAACCTCCACCCCATTTTGCAACCCTTTGCGGGAGAAGGCCTTGAGAGCTTGCTTTCTGCACGCTTTTTTCGCCACGCCCTGATGGAAGCCCACACGCAAAACCCCCAACCCATGGAGGTGCTTTTGCGCCTCGAGGACGGTGCCCCTCTGCTGGTGGCACATCAGCTCGGCAAAGGGCATGTGCTTAGCTTTATGAGTACCGCCGATAGGGATTGGAACGACCTGCCGCTGCACACAGCCTTTTTGCCCCTCATTCAGCGCAGCGCCCAATGGCTTTCAGGCAACCTCCTCAACACCGAGGTGCCCACCACCACCCTGGGCAACTCCCTGCGCCTGGCCGCACCCCAAAATGCCTATGTAGGCCCCCATGGTGAGGTGGTAGAGCCCGAAGCCCAAGGCCCCGAGTTTGTAAAACTGGGGCCCCTGAATACCCCAGGCCTCTGGTGGCCCCAAGGCCGTGCCGAAGAGGCCATGCCCCTCTTGGTCAAACGCCTGCCCCAAGAGAGCGACTTGGCCCTCTTGGACATGGAAGAGTTAAACGCCTGGTTTGGCAACTCCCACATTGCCCAAAGCCACAGCACCCGCCAATATCCCCTGTGGACAGCCCTCCTGCTTTTGGCCCTCCTGGCCTTCTGCGCAGAAATGCTGCTGCTTAAACCTTAGAGCCAACCCCAGCTCAAACCTTTCAGCAAAAAGCTTGTAGCCCTGCGGCAAGGAGTGCACACACAGCAGCCCTTATGTAGATAAGCATGGCCCTTGCGCCCATGGGGGGCTTTGTCCTAAATGGAGGGCCCAGAAAGAGAGGGAGGCCTATGGACACATTGAAGGGCACATGGACATTGGTTACGGGGGCCTCCGCAGGCCTGGGCCGGGCAATGGCCCGCATTATAGCCGGTACCTATGGCGGAAACCTCCTCCTGGTCGCCCGGCGCAAGGAGCGCCTGGAGGAGTTGGCCACCCAATTGCAAACCAAATATAATGTGTGGGCCAAGGCTTTGCCCGCGGACTTGAGCACACCCGAGGGGGTGGAGGCCTGCTTTAGGGCTGCCTGTGCGCAAAAGGGCTTTTCAACCGCTATACTCAACGCGGGCATTACGTATTGGGGGCGCGTGCAGGAGCAGTCCACTGAAAACCTCAACAGCATGCTCTCCACCAATGTGCTGGCTCCCGCCCAACTGGCCTTGCGCTTTGCACAACACTTTGCCAGGCATGGCGGCGGACGGCTTTTGCTGGTTTCTTCCGTGGCAGGCTTTGCACCCATGCCCATGCAAAGCAGCTATGGTGCTACCAAAGCCTTCCTCACCAGCTTCGGCCAAGGCCTGCGCCATGAGTTCCGCAAAGACAAAGTGCACATTACCATATTCGCCCCCGGCGGCATTGATACCGAGTTGCTTGCCTTAAGCGGCCTGGGCCAAAAATTTAAACCCGGTAGCACCGGCATTATGAGGGCACCCCTGTGCGCCCACCTGGCCCTCAAAGGCCTTCTGGCCAACAAAGGCCTCGTCGTTCCAGGCCTCTCCAACCGCTTGCTGGCTTTTGCCATGCGCCACTTCCCCGCCCCACTGGTTTTGCCCATTATTGAGAGGCTCTACCGAAAGCCTGAACATATAAAATAGGCCTTGCCCGCCGCGCCAAGGGCAAAAAACATTTTCAAAACAACCCTGAAAAAAAATGAAAAAAACACTCCCCCAGGAGCAGAATAAAAAACCACTGGAATCCATACCTCTTTTGAGGGAAAAACCCTCATGGGCCCCCCAAAACGCTGCCCCCAACGCTACTATATGAGGGGCGCTAAGGAGCATGCATGGTTGAAGCAAAGCCTCATTGGCCAAGCCCGGAGTTTGCGGCCAAAGCCAATATAAAAGCCGCGGAATATGAGGCCATGTACCGCGAGTCCATTGAAAACCCAGAAGCCTTTTGGGCAAAAAAAGCCCAAAGGTTGCACTGGTTTAAACCCTGGGAGAAGGTGCTGGAGGGGGATTTTTCCAAAGGGGAAACGCGCTGGTTTTCAGGCGGCAAGCTGAATGTGGCCTATAACTGCTTGGACCGCTTCCTCAATACCCCCATTAAAAACAAAGCCGCCCTCATTTGGGTGGGTGACAAGCCCGGCGAAAGCAAAACCTATACCTACCAGCAGCTGCACAAGGAGGTATGCCGCGCGGCCAATGCCCTCAAAAACCTGGGCGTGCAAAAGGGCGACCGCATTCTGCTCTATTTGCCGATGATTCCGGAGCTGGCCATTTTTTCCCTCGTGGCTGCGCGCATGGGTGTCATCCACTCGGTGGTGTTTGGCGGTTTTTCGGCGGAGGCCTTGCAGGGCCGCATTGAGGATGCCAAGCCCAAGGTTATTGTGACGGCCAACGCAGGGTGCAGAGGCGGGCGTATAATTGACATGAAAAACAACGTGGACGAGGCGCTTTATAATTCCTCCTTCAAAGTCCCCCACGTCGTCGTCATCAACCGTGTGGCTGCCGACACGCACAACTATTGGAAGGCCGGCAGAGATTTGCATTGGAACGACCTCATTGCGGACCCGGACTTGTCCTTTGAGTTTCCCTGCGAGGAGGTGGATGCGGAGGACCCGCTGTTTATACTCTATACTTCCGGCTCCACGGGAAAACCCAAGGGCATTTTGCACACAACAGCGGGCTATTTGCTGGGCGCCAACCTCTCTTTCGACCTTATTTTTGACCACAAGCCCGAAGACACTTTCTGGTGCACAGCCGACCTGGGGTGGATAACAGGCCACAGCTATATTTTATATGGCCCCCTCTCCAACGGTGCGACAACGCTCATGTTTGAGGGCATAGGCACCTGGCCGGACCCGGGGCGGTTTTGGCAAATTATAGACATGCATGCGGTGAATGTTTTTTATACGGCGCCGACGGCCATCCGCGCCCTCATGAAAGCTTCACCCAAATTTCTGCAGCGCCACAACCTAAGCTCCCTTCGCCTCTTAGGCAGCGTGGGCGAGCCCATTAACCCCGAAGCCTGGCAATGGTATTTCAAAAACGTGGGCCATGAGCAGTGCCCCATTGTGGACACCTATTGGCAGACGGAAACCGGCGCTATTATGATCACCCCCCTGCCCGGCGCAACCCCCACCAAACCCGGCGCGGCAACCTTGCCTTTTTTTGGCATACAACCGGTGCTTTTGGACGCGGATGGCAAGGAGGTGGAGGGCCCCGGCAGCGGCTATTTGTGCGTGAAGGCGCCATGGCCCTCCATGATGCGCAGCATTTATGGTGACGAGGAGCGTTTTTTCCAAAGCTATTTCTCCCAATACCCCGGCTATTATTTCACCGGCGACGGCGCGAGGCGCGACGCGGACGGCTATTATTGGATTACGGGCCGCGTGGACGACGTGCTGAATGTTTCGGGACACCGCCTCGGCACAGCTGAAATTGAAAATGCCATTTTAGAGCACACCAGCGTGGCCGAAGCCGCCGTGGTGCCCTTCCCCCATGACTTAAAAGGCCAAGGCATTTATGCCTATGTAACGGTGAAAGAAGGCGTGCCGACGAATGATCAACTCAAACAGGAAATAATAGAGTTGGTCATGCACAAAATTGGAAAAATTGTGCGGTTGGATGTCATCCACTGGGCACCCACTTTGCCCAAAACACGCTCCGGCAAAATTGTACGCCGCATTTTGCGCAAAATTGCCGAAGGCGAGTTTGCCAACTTGGGCGATACCTCCACCCTCATAGACGCAAACGTTTTGAAGGTGTTGATGGAGGATAAGGCCAAATACCACTAAAAGCCCAAACCCAAGCAAAAACCAAACCCTCAAAAACAAAACCCAAGCAAAAACCAAACCCAAGCTGGGTTGCAAAAACATGAAGCTTGAGGCTCACTTTGCAAGGCTCACTTTGCGAGGCTCGCTTTGCGAGGCTCACTTTGCAAGGCTCGCTTTGCGAGGCTCCGGGAATGGTGAGCTTGATGCATGTTGTGTTTACGAAAGTTCACAAAAAAATACTTCTGGGAACCTTGGGTTGACGCTGAGCTCTCATGAAATGTATTCTGTGCTCATACTTCAAGAAAAGTATGTTGTTTAGCATAGTTAAGCTGTTTCTGTCATATTCACACCAAAAAAAAGAATGGGGGAAGTCAAAATGAAAAAATCCAGCAAAACCATTTTGTGGATCCGCAATTTAGGTTTTGGAAATGCTTTTTTGTTGTTTGTTGTGGGCACGTTGGCCCATGCCGCCGAGCCTGAGTTGTTTGTGCGGCCCTTGGCCAACAATGCCGCAGCTCCCGCTTCAGCCCAGCAAGCTGTGCCCTTGTCCGCTGACAGTTATAAGAGTGCAACTGCAGATCAATCCAAGCGCATGGATAAAATCAAACAAAGGCGCACAACAAAATCCATCTCTTTAATGCGGGTGGATATAAATGCCCTCAAAGAAAACAAACTCCGCATCTCCTTGTCTGCCAACAAAAAACTTCAGCTTTCAAGGAAACATTTTAAAGCCACAAACCCAAACAATTTCACTTGGTCTGGCGTGGTTCCCGGGACTTCTGCTTTGAGCACATTTGTGGTCCACAATGGAGATGTGGCTGCAAGCATTCGGGATGAGAACAATGAGTTATATAGCATTGAGCCCATCGGCGACGAGCTTTATGCCTTAATTAAAATAGACGAGTCCAAATTCTCCCCTTGTGGAGGCGTGCTTCATGGCGACACCCAGGAAATGCATAACCCTGCTCCACCCGCATCTCCCTCAACACGCAATGCCTTGCACAATACAAATGCTTCGCACAATGCAAATGCTTCACAAAATGCAGAGGTTTCGCAGAGTGCAAACCCTGTAGAGATAGATGTGATGGTTGCTTATACGCCTGCGGCGCGCGGCGCGTTTGCCAATATAGCTGCGCAGGCTGCTTTGGCTGTGGAAGAAACAAACCAAACATACCAAAACAGCGGCGTCAACATCCGGTTGAATTTGGTAGACAGTTTTGAGCTTAACTATTCAGAAAACAACAAAACCTATGAAGGTATTTTGAGTGACTTTGCCAGCCTGGGAAGAAGTGGCGTGGTCAACGACAGACGCAACCAAAGCGGGGCAGATTTGGCGATGTTGATTGTTGGACCTGGAAATTATGAGAACAACATCTGCGGAATGGCTTATTTAATGACCAATGTTTCCTCTGCTTTTTCCCCCTATGCCTTTGGTGTGGTGACGCATAGCTGCCTCACCGGCTCCTATGTATTTGCACATGAAGTGGGCCACATTCAGGGGGCTCGACACAATGAACATATAGACTCCGGCAATTATCCCTTCCCCTATGGACATGGATATATCCATTCTTTGCCCTCCTCCTCACAAAACTTCAGCACCGTCATGTCATATGACTGGGGGGCAGGTTGCTCTTATGGCTGCCGAAAAATCCCACACTGGTCCAATCCAGATATACGCTATAACGGCATCGCCACTGGAACCATCGGCACCAACAACAATGCCAGAGTCCTCAATGAAACAGCTCAAACAGTGGCTGCATTCAAAACAGCCTCCGGAAGCCGACCGGTTTGCACCCTCGCGCAAATGCAAACCATTCCCTCCACCGGTGGAAATTATACGCTGAGTGCCAGTTGCACAGGCTCACCCACAAGCTATGCGTGGACGGTCAACGGACAGCCGCAGTCCAGCAGGAGCAACAGCTTAAGCTATAACTTCCCTATCAACAACTCCTCGTCGGTCCAATCCTTCGCTATTTCTGTCACCGCAAGCAACAACGCCGGCTCAGGCAGTGCGCAAACCACCGTTAACCAGGCTGCCGCCACCTCCGGAAGCCGACCGGTCTGCACCCTTCCGCAAGTTCAAACCATTCCCTCCACCGGTGGAAATTATACGCTGAGTGCCAGTTGCACAGGCTCACCCACAAGCTATGTGTGGACAGTCAACGGACAGCCGCAGTCCAGCAGGAGCAACAGTTTAAGCTATAACTTCCCTCTCAACAACTCCCCGACGGTCCAATCCTTCGCTATTTCTGTCACCGCAAGCAACAACGCCGGCTCAGGCAGTGCGCAAACCACCGTTAACCAGGCTGCCGCCACCTCGGGGAGCCGACCGGCCTGCACCCTCTATTCGCAGGTTTCAAGCATTCCCTCCACGGGCGGGAATTATACGCTGAGTGCCAACTGCACGGGCTCACCCACAAATTATACGTGGAGTGTCAACGGGCAGCTGCAGTCCAGCAGGAGCAACAGTTTAAGCTATAACTTCCCACGCAACAGCTCTTCGACGGTGCAGTATTTCAGAATTATTTTCACGGCAAGCAACAGTGCGGGTTCCAGCAGCATACAGGCGACGCTCCCTCAGGCTGCCGCGCCTGTAAGCCGGCCTGTCTGCACCTTAAGGCCGCAAGTCTCTCTCATCCCCAGCGCCGGTGGGAATTATATGGTGAGCGCCAGTTGCTCAGGCTCACCCACAAGCTATACGTGGAGTGTCAATGGGAGGACACAATCCAGCAGGAGCAGCAGCCTCATCTATAACTTCCCGCGCAACAACTCCTCGGTGGCCCAGTCCTTCAGAATTGTGCTCACCGCCAACAACAGCGCAGGTTCCAGCAGCACGCAAATAACGCTCAGTCAGGCCAGACGCTAGGGGCTGTGCGCGCTCAATGGATGCCGGGCTGCAAAGCGGCCCGGCATTGGGTGCTCAAGCTGCTTTGTATTTGCCAACATATGCCACCCCCAAAGCACACGGTGTCTGGCTTTGGTGTCTTTTCCCTACACCGTGTGTTGGTGTTGTGTTAAACAAGCTGGACTATATGGCCGGAACCACGCAGGAAGAGTCCACAATGGAACCCACTGGAAACATAAAACTCAGCACCTCAAAGGCAAATGCCTCAAAGGAATTTTCTGTGAAACGTTTTGCTCTGGGCACGCTGTGTGTGTTGCTGGCGATGGCTTTGGGGGCCTGCTCTGAGGAGTCTTCTCCTTCTTCTCCTTCTTCTCCAGGGGGAAGAGACAACCCCATAGAGTGGGACGGTGAGGGCTTTCTGGTTATTTTTGACGAAAATGGTGGGGACACCCCGGCAAACCCGCAAAACAAAATAGTGCTGCCCCCAGAAACAACTGTGGACGCCTTGCCTGAGCCCCCCACACGAGAGGGCCATAATTTTCTGGGGTGGAATATGGAGGCGGATGGGAGTGGAATGCCTTTCACCGCCAACACCCCGGTGAGTGAGCACCTCAGGGTTTATGCGCAGTGGGAGCTTTCTTCTTCTTCAGGGCTCCCTCAGCTGAAAGTTTCCATTAACCCCAGTGCGGACATACTCACACCTATAATAGCGGGGACTTATAGTGAGCGCTCCACCACCTTGGGTGTGGTGGTTTCAGGTTTTGCCAATGCCGCCGAGGCCAACAACGCAAGGCTCAGCGTCAGCGTTACCAATGGGTTGGCCTTCACCGTTGAAAGCAACCCCTCGGGGAATACCCAGAATTTTAACATTGTTGTGAGATATGATGGAGAGACAGCGTTTCCTCCAGGCGTGGCCACCTTCAGCCTGAGCCTCATCCATATACCAGGTTATGAGGCTGAAACCAGAACCACAACCGTCAACATCAGAGACGGTTTGGCCGCAGGAGAGCGTGCCATTCCGCTGAATGAGGACAACATCCTCTCTTTTAACAGCTATGCGAGGACGGCCGATGGCCTGGTGCGGCATTATAGGCTGACAGGAGATGTTAACCTCAACACCTCCTCCACAAACAACTGGACGGCCATAGGCACCAGTGCTGCCCCCTTTATGGGCAGCCTCAATGGCGGCGGCCACGCCCTTTATGGACTTCGCATCAGCAACAGCAGCAGCCACCAGGGGTTGTTTGGCTATATAGGCGAAGGTGCCGTGATAGAAAACCTGGGGGTGACGGATGTAAACGTCAGTGCCGGCCAATATACGGGCGGCTTGGTGGGGTGGAACTCCGGCACGGTGCAAAACTGCTATGCCACGGGAGTTGTCAGCAGCAGCAGCGACTGGAGCTATGTGGGTGGCCTGGTGGGTGTCAACGGCATTGCTGGCAGCAGGGTGCAAAACAGCTATGCCACAACCAACGTCACGGGCCGCCGATATACCGGCGGCCTGGTGGGCCATAACCATGGCACAGTAGAGCATGTCTATGCCACGGGCCTTGTCAGCGCCACCAGCACCTTAAACGGTGGTTATGGCTCCAGCATTGCCTACACATCTGTCGGCGGCCTGATGGGGGGAAACAACGGCACGCTGCGAAACAGCCTGGCACTCAACTCAAGGGTTAACGTCTCCTATCAGAACGGCTACCGGGCCTGCGACTCCTATGGAAACAACTGCAACTATGTCAGCACCACCGAGTGCGCCACCAACGAGGTAGGTCGTGTGGTGGGCAGCAACACCGCCACTTTGCTAAACAACGCCGCATATAGCGGCATGCTCAACTGCTCGGGCGCCACATTGTCCTCAAGCACAAATGCCAACAGCACCCAAGGCGACAACAGGGCCCTTTCTGCCCTGCAAGTAGCAGGCGGCTTCCCAGAGGCCTTGCGCACCACCCCGTGGGCATATCAACCAAACC
>JGI24701J34945_10001121_pt1 | contig 13865 bp, 11 predicted proteins | sample TergutTh196P3_FD_34945 | JGI IMG/M metagenome (IMG submission 34945)
ATGGTTTCAAGAGAGACCTGCGTTTATATCCAAAAAGTTCCGCGGCGCTGTATTTTGCGTGATATATCATTTTCCGGAACAAAACTGATAATGCTGGGAATAGCAAAATTCCTGATGGATAAAGAGGGGGAAGTTCAAATTGAATTCGACGACCCCACCGAAAGTTTTTTGATAAAGGGGAAATTTGTACGCACGGAAATAGTTGAAGGCAAAAAAGAAATGATAGCCATGGTGTTAAACTTTGATGAATCGTCCGTCCCCATGGGTTATAAAATACGATTAAACGATTTTCTGGCAACTGTCCGTGCCGACAACCGTCCCCAGAATGAATAGCCGCATTATCTTTATACAGGCTCCCGAAAGCCTGCGCGGCAAGCCGATAAAACTATATGAACAGGATGAGGGTTTTTTTATAAATCCTGATATTCCGGTTCCTGTTGAACTGCCCGAGCATCTGGATAACATCAATACAGAAGACATTACGAGTGAAATGATTCTTTCCGGAATGTTACGCGTCATAAAAGCGGGAGAGGAAAAACTCGAGTGGATTGAATACTACCGTGAATTTATTCTTGCCATGCGGCCTGACATATTTAATGAATTTACAGGAGCGGCAATTACAAAAATAATCAACAGCGATTTCCAGATGGCTCTGGAAATACTCGACATTCTGCACGGTGTTTTCCCCGAGCCCGCATGGCAGTCCATGACAATAGAGCTGCTCAAGTCATTTGCCGCAGAAACCAGGGATAACGGCCTTAACGATGAAGCCTACAAAAAAGCATGCGAGCTGACTGAACAGGGAAAGGCCGAAGAGGGATTGCTATTGATCCACGGCTTTCTGGAGCGGTACCCCAGATCATGGCACGGCTGGTTTGTGCTTGGCTGGGNGCTGCGGCTGCTTGGCCGCTGGCAGGACGGAATTGCCGCCTTAAGAAAAACCATTGAACTCGGCGGCACGAACGGCGATACAAGAAACGAACTGGCTATCTGCCTGATGGAAACCGGGGATTTAGCCGCCGCCAGGGAGGAACTGGAAGCGGCTCATAAAGACGCCCCCGACAATGTAAAGATAATTTCCAATCTGGGAATACTCGCTGTTAAGGACGGACGCCCCGGCGAAGCTGCCGCGTTTTTCAAGACTGTGCTCGAACACGACAGCGACGATCCGATAGCGAAAAAATACCTCGCCGGCAGCAGTTAGCACTTTGCAGCTATTATAATTGCGGAAACAATATTTTTTATTCTACCACAAACCACACTAACCAACACGAACTTGCTGTTAGAAAACGCATCTGGAACTTCAAATTCCATGAAATTAAGAAGAATCATAAAGGTTTTTCCACAATTTCGAACTAATGGTTAGTGCCGTTCGTGAGGTTAGTGGTAAAAAAAATATAAATATTTTGATACTACACCAGTTAGCTGCTAATTGGGCAGCGCCAGGGCAAGCACTTCATCGAAGGACTCCACAAGATGAAACTCGATTCCCTTTTTTACATGATCGGGAATTTCATCAAGGTCGCGCTCGTTCTGCTTCGGAATTATAATGTGGCGCGCCCTGTTACGGCGGGCAGCTACAGTCTTTTCCTTTAAGCCGCCGATGGGAAGGACCCGTCCTGTAAGCGACAGCTCGCCCGTCATCACCAGCTTGTCGGTTACCACTTTGTCCCGCATCAGGGAAAGAAGCGCTATCGCCATGGTAATGCCCGCCGAGGGGCCGTCCTTGGGAGTGGCGCCTTCGGGAATGTGCAGATGAATGTGGTTAAAGTCGAACCAGTCCTGCGAGAGGCCGTACTGCTCAACGGCGAGTTTTCGCGCAATGGTCATGGCGATACTGGCGCTTTCCTTCATGGTATCGCCCATTTTGCCGGTAAGGGTAAGCCCCTCCTTACCGGGCAGCGAGGTTGCCTCGATAACCAGAGTGTCGCCGCCCATGCTTGTCCAGGCAAGCCCGACAGACACGCCCGGCCTGTCCGCCTTTTTAATATCGCCCTCGGGAAAGATCGGCTTGCCCAAATGTTTTTCGATAAGTTTTTTATCGATCGAAAAGCGGGCGGCTTCTTCTTTGTTTTTCTCGGCATTCTCGACAATTATCTTGGCCAGCTTGCGGTGGATTTTATCCAGGTTTTTCTCGAAGTTGCGCACACCCGCTTCGCGCGCATAGGAGTTTGCAATATGTAAAAGGCTGTCCTTGGTGTATTTAACCTGATTCTTTTTAAGCCCGTTTTTATCAAGGCTCTTTGGAACCAGATAGCGTTTTGCAATTTCCAGTTTTTCCGTATCAATGTATCCGGGAAGCTGAATAATCTCCATTCTGTCCAGCAGGGGGGCTGGAATTGTATCCAGCGTATTGGCCGTAACAATAAAAAACACATGGGAGATGTCAAAGGGCAAATCAAGATAATGATCGCGGAATGCATTGTTCTGCTCGGGATCGAGCACTTCAAGAAGGGCGCTTGCCGGATCCCCCTGGAAACTGGCACCCATCTTGTCGATTTCGTCTATCATAAAAACAGGGTCTTTTGCCTTTACGATTTTAAGCCCCTGGATAATTTTGCCGGGCATTGCGCCAATGTAGGTACGGCGGTGCCCCTTAATCTCCGCCTCGTCCCTCATACCGCCGACAGAGAAACGGAAAAACTGCTTGCCAAGGGCGCGGGCAATGGATTTGCCGACAGAGGTTTTCCCGACGCCCGGCGGCCCGACAAGGCATACAATCGATCCCTTGGTATCTTTGCGCAGTTTTCGCACTGCCAGGTATTCAACAATCCTGCTCTTAACATCTTTAAGACCGTAGTGATCCGATTCCAGAACAGCCTGCGCGTTTTTCAGGTCGAAAATTTCCGGTTCGGGATCATTCCAGGGAAGGGTCGATATTACATCAAGGTAATTGCGCGTAACAATAAACTCAGCCGAGTTGGGCTCCATCAGGCTGAATTTTTCCATTTCCTGATCGACAATTTCCTTTATTTCGCCCTCGAACTTGAATGTCTCGAATTTGGCCTTAAAGCGCTGATGATCCGAACTTTTTGCGTCGGTTGTCATGCCAAGCTCGGTTTTAATCGCCTTTAGCTCTTCCTTCAAAAAATAATCCCGCTGGGATTTTTCTATCTTTTCATTTATCTCCCTTTGAATTTTTTTCTGAATCCGCAAAAGCTCCTGTTCTTTTTTTATAAATACAAGAACCTGCTCCATGCGCTTGCGCACATTCAGAACTTCCAGAATTTTTTGCTGCTCCGCCTTGTCGATGTTCAGAATGCTGGCGATAAAATCCGCGATTTTTCCCGGATGATCAATATTGATCATGTTAAGCCGCATCTCCTCTGAAAAAAGAGGATTGTTTTCGCTGATTTGCTTCATCTCGGAAATTAACGCGCGGGTAAGGGCCTTTACCTCGCTGGTACTGTCTTCTTCATCTTCAAGATACTCAACAGCGGCTACGATGGGATTGGAAGGATGCAGCGTCTTTTTTACCTTGAAACGTTTCAGAGTGGAAATAAAAATGTTTACCCCGCCGTCGGGGAGATTTATTTTTTTTACGATTTTCGCAACCGTCCCCACCTTGTACAAATCATCGATGGACGGAGTTTCGGTTTCTACATGCAGCATGACAAGGCCGACCAGGGCATCGCCGGCAACCGCATCCTCGACAACTTTTACATCGGTGGGGTTGCCGATCATTATGGGCGTAAAAATTCCGGGAAAAATCGGCCTGCCCATAAGAGCCACAAGGGGCAGCTTATTGGGCAGAATTTGATCTATGGGTATAACACTTTGGTCGGACATTGATTACCCGATACTATAAAACGCCTTTGTGCCGGCATATTCGGCAACGCCTTCGAGCTGATCCTCAATACGCATTAGCTGATTATACTTGCACACACGGTCGGTGCGGCTCATGGAACCGGTTTTGATCTGTCCTGTCTCAAGGGCAACCACAAGGTCGGCAATAAAGGTATCTTCGGTTTCGCCCGAACGGTGCGAAACAATCGAAGTGTAACCGGCTTTTTTTGCCATCTCGACAGCTTCGTAGGTTTCGGTAATGGTGCCGATCTGATTCACCTTTATCAATATCGAGTTACAGGCTCCCATTTTAATTCCCTTTTCCAGGCGGGTAGTATTGGTAACAAAGAAATCATCGCCGACAATCTGCACTTTCGAACCCAAGCTTTTTGTCATTTTCACATAACCTTCCCAGTCATCCTGATCCAGAGGGTCTTCGATGGAAATAATAGGATATTTATCAACCCACTTGGTGAAAATTTCGATCATGTCATCGGCGCTGAAAAGTTTATCAGGATTGGATTTCCAGAACTTATACCCTTTTTTACCGCCCTCGCCGAATAGCTCCGAACTTGCGCAATCCAGGGCAATGGCCATCTGCTCGCCAGGTTTGTATCCGGCTTTTTCAATAGCCTTCATTATGTAGTCAAGCGATTCCTCGTTGCCGATGTCTGGTGCAAAGCCGCCCTCATCGCCTACCGCGGTGCTTTTACCGGCGTCATGCAGAAGCTTTTTCAAACAATGAAACACCTCGGCAGTCCAGCGCACAGCTTCCCGGAACGACCCGGCGCCCACCGGCATTATCATAAATTCCTGAAAGTCAATTTTATTGTCCGAATGTTTGCCGCCATTGATAATATTCGCCATCGGAACCGGCAGCAGGCTTGCATGGAATGAGCCCAGGTATTTATACAGAGGAATATCAAGGAAACTGGCCGCCGCCCTTGCGGTTGCCATGGATACGCCCAAAATTGCATTGGCGCCCAGCTTGCTCTTGTTTTCGGTTCCGTCCAGTTCTATCATGGTGCGGTCAATATCAAGCTGATCCAGAGCATCAAGCCCCTGAATTTCCGAGCTGATAATACTGTTTACATTTTCCACAGCTTTCTGAACGCCCTTGCCCAGGTAGCGCTCTTTATCGCCGTCCCGAAGTTCAACCGCCTCATAATCGCCGGTAGAAGCTCCCGATGGCACTGCGGCGCGCCCAAGAGAACCGTCTTCCAGCACCACATCAACTTCGACAGTCGGGTTTCCCCTGGAATCTATTATCTCTCTAGCCTCAACATACTCAATAAAACTCATTTTTTCCTCCGATTTCATTTGATACATTAATCTTGCTATTTTAACAGGCAGAAGTCAATTGCCATTTAGCTTGATAAAACTCAATGGCTGGTCATTTTTGTGAAAAACAGCTATATTTAAGCTGATAGTATGGAATTTAAAGAGCTTAAACTTCATCCGGATTTGCATCGCGGCATAGATGAGGCCGGATACCGTGTTTGTATGCCGGTTCAGGAACAGGTTTTGGGTAAGGCCTTCGGCGGGCAGGATATGTATGTTCAGTCCCAGACCGGAACGGGGAAAACCGCCGCCTTTCTTATAGTGATATTCCAGCGCCTGCTGGCAGAAGAAAATTTGCACGGGAAAAAGGCGCTGATTATGGCCCCGACAAGGGAACTGGCCGTTCAGATAGAAGACGAAGCGAAAATGCTGGGCAAATATCTTCCCTTTAAGACCGGCAGTTTTTACGGCGGCGTTGGATACACCCAGCAGTATCAGCTTTTAAGGGATAATGTTCAGATTCTTGTGGGCACTCCGGGCAGGGTACTGGACTTAAATAAATCCGGGCGCATGAACCTGATGGAGATTGCCTTTCTGGTACTGGACGAAGCAGACAGAATGTTTGATATGGGGTTTTACCCCGACCTGCGAAAGTTGATAAAGGTAGTACCCCAGGCAGATCGCCGGCAGACCATGCTGTTCAGCGCCACGTTGAATGCCCGTGTAAAAAATCTGGCGTGGGAATACACCCGCACTCCTGTCGAAATCGAGATTGAGCCGGAAACGGTAACAGTCGATGAGGTAACGCAGGTTCTCTATCACGTTCCGTCTAATGAAAAAATGCGGCTTTTGCTGGGAATACTGGAGCGGGAACAGCCGGCAAGCGCGATTATTTTTTGCAATACAAAGCGGCACACCGAAATTGTCGCAAAACGGCTGCGCGTTAACGGGCACACCTGCGAATTTATCATCGGTGATCTGCCCCAGGTTAAGCGGCTTAAAGTGATTGATGATGTTAAATCGGGCAAAATAAAACTGCTTGTCGCAACCGATGTCGCCGCGCGCGGACTCGATATTGATAATCTTGCGATGGTTGTTAATTTCGACCTTCCCGTCGAAGAAGAAAACTATGTGCACCGCATAGGCAGAACCGCCCGCGCCGGAAAAACAGGCAGGGCAATTACCCTGGCCAGCGAAAAAGATGTATACGAGCTTCCCGCCATTGAGCGGTATATTGGCAAGAAGATTCCGTCTGAAATTGCGGGTAACGATCTTCAGACCGATGATAAAAGCGCCAAAATGGATATCCGCACTGACTTTTATGAAGACCGGCGCGAGGATCGCGGCGGTGCCAGGGGCAGAAAAACGCACACCGGCGGCGAAGGCGGCAAAGGCCGCGGCGGCAGGCAGGGCGATACACGCAAGGGTACCGGACGGCGTGAAAAATTACGCGCAAATGACGGCGGTTCCGGCAGGGGCGTTACGCAAACAGCCGCCAAATTCGAACAGCCTTCCGGTACAGGGGATCTTTCCGGGCTTTCTATGGAAGAGAGAATGGCCATGTACAGGCGCAAGTATGCCGGAAAACAGGACGAAAAATCCGAAGGCCGCCAGGGAGAAACGAAACACAAAGGCAAAGAGCGCACAAACCGCAGGCGGCAAAAAACCAAGCAGGGCGAAAAATCCGGCGGCGGCAGGAAAGGTGGCGGCGAAGCCGCACAGACCACGGCTGCGCAGGGCCGGCCGGAAAAAAAGGGATTTATTTCAAAACTGCTGGGGCTGTTCGGGAAGAAGTAAAAAAAACCGGCGCTTGAGTGCAGGCGCCGGTTGATCTACATTCTATCCAGGAAACTAAAATGAAAATGAAAATGTCGAGTATTCAGCGTCAAGGACAACCTTTTGATTGCTGCCCGTTTTAGACATTTCCAGATTAACCTCTCTGCCGATAAATGACATGCCTGACTGATTTTCATACTCAAACCTATCCTGCCTCATACTGGAACTATCCCTGTTAGTATGATCAAATTTCGGATTATTCATGCCCTTGATTTGGTTCAGCAAATTCTCGTATGCAGCATTGCCGCCGCCAAATATTTCGATTGTAATTCCCTCTGCCTGAGCTAATCCGCCAAAATCCCCGCTAAAATCTACCAGGAGAACCTCCACCGTTGTCCCGCCGGGCTGTGTCAGGCCGGAAAGGCCGAAACGGCTCAATACATTGTTGGCCGGCCAACTGTAGGTTACATCGGGATCATAACTCTTGTTGACAATGGTAATAGCCAGATGGTTGCTGGGGTAATTATTGTACGCGCTTGTTCCCGAAGTAAACATTTCCAAAACAAAATCTTTTCCATCGTATTCAAATTCCAGCCCATATTCATAAAACCCGGAGCTTCCGCTGCTTGATGTTCCGTTCGTATAGCCGTTTTTGACTATTTCGCTGACGATGTGGTCAAAGGCGGGCTTTCCCGCATCATACAGTCCGGCGCTCAGCATATTGGAGGCCGCGTTGTAGTAGGATTGATACCCCTGCGGCCTTTCTATTCCCTGCGGAAAACCGAAATTCTGCCACACGCTTGCCGCCGGCCACCCTGTTGTGCCTCCCTCGATGGGAGGGGTCTTTTCCTCCACTACCTGCACTGTGTATGTTTTAGTATTCCCGTTTTCTGCTGTAACGGTAACCGAAAAACTCCCCGACAAAAGCGGTTGCAGATTCGTAGGATTTGGATGCTCGCAGCCCTTCCCCGTATGCGTTATTTGCAAAGTTATTTCGGCGGAAGCATTATTGTATACCGCTGCCGGTACGGAAACGGTAATAACAGTTCCCTGAATGTCGCCGCTGTAATTATTCGTGCCTATTTTCAATATAAAACCGGCTATTTCGCAGCGGCTGGTGTCTATCACAATCGCATCAGGCTCTCTTGTTACGGTCTCGTTGGCTTCGATTGAGATTCCCGTTATTGTTTCAACGCCCAGCGCATTTTCCGGATCTTCCTTGTTTACCACCTTTATGGCAACATCCCAGGTTCCGGCGGCAAGCGCAACGGTAACAGACGACGTGCCGGGATTGGCAGTTTTCTTTACGGCCTTTTGTCCCGGGCTGGTACATTCAATCTCGTACTGCAAGTTACCCCTGAAAGAAGGGGAAAAGCCGCTTACCAGGGATTCGCTTTTGGAAAGATCGATAACCAGTGTTCCAAGGTCGTTGGGGCCGCCCCCTCCCCCGCCTCCGGCGCAGGAAAGGAACAGCGCTCCAATAGCAAAAATGGCCGCCGCAATCTTAATAATACCGTTAAATTTATTCATCTTTTTCTCCTTTGTTTGTTATGGGCAAACGCCCTTCTTTATTTACCTTTTGAATTATTCCCATCTTACAAGCCGGAAGCCGACATCATTGAAAATTAAGTATGGCGGACGGTGGTATCTTGAAGCTGAGCGAATACCTTCCCCGGTAGCGTTAAAGCCGCCGCCGCGAAGAACGCGGTTTCCGGCTGACCCACCAAAGTCGCTCAGGCGAAGGCCAGCCGGGTCTTCATTACCAACAGCCGCATCATTAGTCCTTGTTCGAAAGCTTTCAGTATAATTAGTGGAATCCGAATTCAAGTTCCAACACCATTCACGTACATTCCCGTGCATATCGTATAATCCATAATTATTCGGTTCATAATTTTTTATAGCAGGCGTTGTCCTGCCAAGAAATGTCCACGAAGCATCATCATATTCTCCGCCCGGGAGGGCATAGGGACGGCGGCCGTCAAAGTTAGCCATACTGCCTGTAATACTTGTCCCGCCGCCAATCGAAAAGGGCACTGTCGCCGTCTGTGTTGCCTTGCCCGGATAATCCCCCCGGCAGGCATATTCCCATTCAGCCTCGGTTGGGAGCCTGTAGCCATTGGCGTTCCAGTCAACTGCAACGTCTGCACTATTTATGTATGTAACACCATCTGATGATGTTATCACAGCAATATCGTCTATCGTATAGACAGGGGTCAGCCCTTCTAAAAGGCTTAACTGATTACAATAGTATACAGCATCATACCAGCTAACCCGTTCCACCGGCAACGCAAAGTTGGTTTTAAAGAAACTGGGATCATCACTCCCAACCGGTGTCACGCGCTGGTACTCGAACCGGCTTACAGGATAAATTCTCATGTAGTAGCCCCTGGTAAGCGTAACAGGATGTTGAGTTTCAGAGGAATTAGAAGGTCTGGGTTCACTACTGGGACTGCCAATCACAAAGCTGCCGGCAGGTATCCACACCATGTCATAGGGGCATACCCTTAGTTCCACATCCCTGTAAATTGCCGGGCCGCCGGCATAGTTAGCGGCATCGCTCAGGGTAAATGTTACATTATGATTCCGCAAACCTATATAGCCTGGATCGCCTACCGGGGCGCTGGGATTAGTCCATGTAAATGTTCCGGGAGTGCCGGCGCCGTTGTCGGAGGGAAGTGTTACATCAGACAGAGACCGCCCTTCTTCCGACTGCAGGCCGGCAGGCCAGTTGATGATCGGGGTGGCTTTGCTGATAATAAATTGAGCGGTTTTTTCACCAGTGTAGTTACCCGTTACTGCCCCCAAAATGGTAACGGTTGCCACTCCGGCGTTTAGATTGTTGCTGTAATGTACCGTGTAGTCAGATGATGCAATCAGCGCGTCACGGTCGGCTACCGCCGGTACCGGTGTATGATAGCCCCGGTTGTAGACAAATACCCCGTTAACTGTAACCGTTATACTCGTATTGGAAAGGCTGCGCCTGTTCACCGTAACAGCGGCAGTATGAGTCAGGGCTTTGTATTTGCCAGTATCATCCGGTGTAAAGGTAATGCTGAATCCGCTGTTTGTGACAGCGGGAATGATTGTACCGTCGGTCCACGCAAATCTGCCTTCTACCAAAGCTTCACCGCCCGTCAATGTTACTGTGGAAAGTGCAGCGCCGTAATTTATGGTATTCTGGGCTGTGGGCCAGGTTTTTACCGGATCATAAAACCAAACAGCATAAAGCGTGATTGATTTACCGGTATCTGCAAGGTCTTGTACCTTCCCGCCATCCATGATTTCCGCTTCGCCGTCCTTATCAAAAGCCCAGCCGGCAAAAAAGCAGCCATCATTTTCAAACTCGTTGACCCGCAGGGTTTCCAATTCACCGCTTGTAAAGACGGAATTATCCATGTCCCCCTCGCCGCCATTGGCATCGTAGATCACTGTGTAAGTTTCTGCGGTAGATCCCCCGCCCCCTCCTCCGGAATCGGGACAGCCGGAGAAAAAGTAAAAGGTAAAAAGTAATAGCGAACAAACTAAAAGTGTGTTTTTGTTTTTCATAAATCAACCTCTTTTTAGGCCGCGTAAGCGGCCAATAAATCAAGCGACAGCGCAACGCGCTGGCGAAACCTCTCTTTAGGCCGCGTGAGTAATTTGGGATATTTCGAAAACGATAAAACCACTATACATATATATAGTAGACGAGGCAAAAACCGTACCAAGTTCCACGTTTTCAGAAAAATTAGTGTGAATATATTTGATGTTTTTCCGGTTTCTAACCATACGTATTAGGTAATATACCACATTATTTATAATTTGTCAGGATTTTCACGCCGCTTGCTCCTTTTTTGAACAAATAAACTGCAAGCGTCTAAATTTAGACACCCGGTGTATAATTGGTCATTGGATTTACACCAAATTAAAATATAATGCACATATGTACAAAAGTCAACACATGTTTTGAAACATTGTGCAGGCGGGACATTATTTTTTTAAAGGAGATCGCTATGGAAAATATCGTGTTTTATTTTTCAGGAACAGGGAACTGTTTAAAGGCTGCCAAAGATATATCCAAAGAGCTGGCGAATTGTGACATTAGATCTATGGCCAAACCATTCGATTTCACAAAACAATATGACAGTATTGGTTTTGTTTATCCTACATATTTTTACGGCCTGCCCAAAAGGGTGATTGAATTTATAAAAAATATCAACCTGGAAGATAACAAAAAAGCATATTTTTATGCAGTAACAGTTCATGGCGGCTTTGCCGGTAATGCGCCCTATCAATTATATGAATTACTGTTAAAACAGCACGGTATAAAGCTGGCTTACATTAAAACTTTAAAGATGTTTCAAAATTATGTGATTATGTTTGAAATGAGTAAAAAAGCGGATTTAATAACGAAAAAATCGAACAGGGCCATTATCCCAATAATAAATTCAATTAAAGCAAAAAAGAGCAATCGTGTAAACAAATTAACAAAAATAATGGCAAAATCCAACAGGGATTTTTTGGAAAAAGTTTCAACTATGGATAAGGATTATTCAGTTAATAATAACTGCACGGGATGTACAATATGTGAAAAAGTATGCCCGGTGAAAAACATTGAAATGATAAATAACAAACCGGAATTCAGGCATCACTGTGAAAACTGTCTTGCCTGCATTCATTACTGCCCCCAAAGAGCAATAAACTATAAAAATGTTACACAAAACAGAAAAAGATATACAAACCCGGAAATAAGTTACAGGGAATTAGCTGAATTTAATAATAAATAGTGATCTATATCCCCGACCCCCTACGCAGGCGTTTCACTGTATATTAATGTAGTAGCGCTCCAGGTACGCAATCCTTCTGCGAGCATCATTGTACCGGCCGCTCTGCGGGTATTCCCTGACAAGACGGCGGTAGTAGTCCAGCGCCAAAAGGATGTCCCTGTTCGGTGTATTGGCTTCATAGAACTGGCCGTACAGCCAATATGCTTCGTCGCTTCCCGACGGGTAGAACAACCTGAACTGATCCAGCACAGAAATTGCCACGGCTACCCTGCCCTCATCAAAAAATTCCCTGGCTGTTCTCAGGTAATCTTCGGGCATAGAGCCCGCCGGCATTATGAAAGTATTGTCAGTTTCAGCAGGCGGCGAAACCTCCGGCGAAGAAGTCGGCGGTAAAACATCCGGCGCTATACTTTCGCTTGTTTCAGGCGCTGTATACCCGCTGCTTTCAGGACCTGGGGTAGTTTCCGCCGGCAAAGTACCGGAAGCCTGGGCGCCTGCGGATTGAACGGGCGGAGACGCAGCCATTGCCTGACCCGAAGGCGGGATAATCATAGGGGGTAATCTTTCCGCGCCGCGGCGGAGTTCCGCTTCATCGAGCGTTGTCGGCCAGCGCGGCTCAGCGATTACACGCCCCAGGTCCACGGGCGGATTAAACCAGCCGGAACCCCTCGACACTGGAGGCTCGCCGACAATAACCTGGACATAATCATTCAGAATAAAGTCCCGGATAAAGTCCTGCTTGTAAAACTTCAGGGCAAAAGTACCGGCGGCATCGGTTCTAAAAATGAAGCTCTGTCCCTCCGGATCGAGGCGGCGCGAATCATAGATAACGCCGCGCCTTGAAGCCAGCTCGCCCAGGTATACCCAGCCTGTCCCGCGAAACGGTATTTCCACAAGCTGGCCTACCGTTGCCCTGACTATTCTTGAAAAAACGATTTCTTCCTGCAGTTCCCTGGGCCAGGCAAACCCCAAATAGTCCGGGCCGGCTTCCGGTATGGGAACGACAGGCGCCGGGGAGACTCTCGATGGAACAGGTTCCCGTACAATGGCGGGAGACTGTTCGGCGGGGCTTTGAATGTCTGGCTGTGTCATTGGTTCTTCGGGCGGCAGAGGTTCAGGCTCTACCTCCTGATCCACAACCGCCGAAACAATGGGCGCCTGCGGAGGCATTTCCTGCATAGTACCCGGCGCAGGCTCCTGAACAATGGCTGCAGGCGGTTCCTGAAACGGCTCCTGCACGGGAACCTGCACGATTATTTCAGGTTCCGGCAGAAGCGGTTCAAGTTCCGGCTCAGGAAGCACGATAATTTCCGGCGCTTCTTCGGGAGCGGGATCGGGAATAAAATCCTGTACTATTTCTTCGGGCAGATCTTCGGGAAAATCCGCTGTTTCCGGCTCTTCCAATTCATCTGGCTCACCCATTGAAATTTCGGGAGCAGATTCTGCTTGATCAGGTAATTCTACGACATCATGCTGTTCACCGGCAGCATCTTCTATAATTAATAATTCCGGAGGCTCTGCTTCAACAGGCGGTTCAGATTGTTGTGCCCTCCTCGGCCCGCCCGTGCACGAAACCGCCAAAAGAATAATTAAACTCAGATATAATATCTTCAAGGAACACTCTCCAGATATTTATCTATTGCCGCCTCCACCATATCCCTCCACTTTTCCTCTCCGTATTTTAACGGATCCTGCCAATATGGCTGCGCATCTTCCAGGGTCCAGCTCTCCCGCTGTTCACGCTCCGGCAGAACTCCGGGAACAAAATCCGGTTCTTCCGGCAGAAAAAAGTCTTCGGGGGGAATAGTCCTCCAGGAAGGAATACTTATCCCGCTGTTCGCATCCCGCCGGCTATCCCTGCCGGAATTTACCACCAGCATTATCGCTATAATAATCAGAAACCCAAGGGCACCGGCAGCGCAGAACACGGCTATCCGCCTCTTTTTTTCCGGAGAAGCCTCCGCAGCCCTTTTCGCCGCAACCCTTGCTTTTACCCCCAGTCGTCCTGTTTTTCCCGCCAGAGCCGAAAAAAAGCCGGCAACGGCAGCCAAACAGGCCTTAACTTTTTCCAAAAAAACCGGCACAAAGGGCATAACCAGTCTATTATAACAGAAAACTTTCCACCATTGTAACTATCCGCTTGTTGATCATCAATATATTTGCTATTGTTAGAATCATGCAAGTTGATATAAATTCGCGCGGTAACGGCGCATGCCCGCTCTGCGAAACAAACGGAAAATGCCGGGTTCAGGACAC
>JGI24701J34945_10001128_pt1 | contig 13837 bp, 11 predicted proteins | sample TergutTh196P3_FD_34945 | JGI IMG/M metagenome (IMG submission 34945)
CCCGTCGTTGCGAGGTCCCTCACTTGAATCTCCCCCCGAAGCAATCTCCGTGTCACTTTCCCGTCCTTGCGAGGATTCACAGCCCGTCGTTGCGAGGTCCCTCACTTGAATCTACCCCCGAAGCAATCTCCGTGTTACTTTCCCGTCCTTGCGAGGTTTCCCTTCCCGTCGTTGCGAGGTCCCTCACTTGAATCTCCCCCCGAAGCAATCTCCGTGTCACTTTCCCGTCCTTGCGAGGATTCACAGCCCGTCGTTGCGAGGTCTCTCACTTGAATCTCCCCCCGAAGCAATCTCAGTGTCACTTTCCCGTCCTTGCGAGGTGCCTTACTTGAATTTCTCACGAAGCAATCTCGTGTCCATATATAGGGTGAAGAGCTTGCATCTTGTGAATAGAAAAAAATTCCGTAGGAATTGTGGTTTGGTAGAAATTAGATTTACATACCATTGTCATTCCGAGCGTAGCGAGGAAGCTTTCCCGTAGGGAATATGGAATAAAGAATAAAAAAAAAACTCAATAGAGTTAAATAAAAAAAAACAAATGGAGGATATGACAATGAAAAAAATTGCATTGTTAATTCTTGTATGCGTGATAGGCGTGTCCCTATCCGCTTATGAATCAGGCTTTGTAGTCTTTGGTGGAGCTACAATGTCGTGGGCGTCAGGTAGGCTTTCTGAAGCAGATAGCAAGATAGGTTTCCATGGTGGTGTGTCTATGGAACATTTTGGGATTATACCAAATACAATCCTTGAAACTGGTCTTAGGTTCAATATGAAGGGATTTGACTATGTAGAGAGGAGATCTTCTGGTTATCAATCAAGTTATTATTTTTTTGAAAACATTTCAATGAGCTATGTAGACTTTTTTGCAAAGGTAAAGTTGGATATAGGTAATTTGCCAATATATCCTTATTTTGGTGGCTATGCTGCCTTTTTACTATCTGCTCAATCAGAAGGACAATATGGGGGAGATATGGGTTCTTATTCCTGGCATGAAGAATGGAATAAAGATGCAAAAGATGATCTCAATACATTTGACTTTGGTCTATTGATTGGAGCTGATTTAGTAATCAAAGACAAATTCTATTTAGGAGTTGGATTTGATTTTGGATTATCAAATTTTTATACTGCTGATATTACAGTTGGTGCTTCAACTGATTCAGTTTCATCGCAAACCAGAGGTTTATTATTCTCAGTTGGTTATATCTTCTAAAGAATCGAAGAGCCAGAAAGTCATGAAAAAGGAGGGTCACGAGGCTCTCCTTTTCTCTGTCTTCTCTGTGTTAAAAAGAAGTTATAGACGGAGGCAAGCTCCAGAACTACAGTCAATAACCAAACATTAAGGTCGTATGCCGTTGCACTATTGTGAACTAACCAGACGATTTATATTCAAAATAAATACCCTTCTCTAAGAAATCAAAATTGAGGCGGAACGCATACATGCGTTCCCTACGAATTTTCCTTTTTTACTTGCCAAAATAACCAATATTATTTTTTTGGCTCAAATCTTTGGAATGGATGATATTTGTTACAAGTTTAAATTATATTTTAAAAAAGGATTTTAGATTATGAAAGTGGAAATGACTTTGAAAGAGGGAATAAAAAAACTTTTTTCTATGATAATGACAGAAAAAAAACTATTTTTAGGTGGTTTGTTGTTAATGGTTTTAACGACTGTAGGGAGGCTTTTAGATCCCATTATTATTGCTTATATTATAGATTATTCTGTTCCAAATAAAGATTTGAGAAGTATGTTTTTTTGGGGAGGAGTATTTACTGTAGTGATATTATTATCAGGTTTATTGTCATATTTACAACTGATTTGGATGGCAAAACTTGGGTTAAAAATCATTACCAGACTAAAAAACAAACTATTCAAACATCTGATGTATTTGCCTATAGCATTTTTTGATAAAAATCCAGCAGGTGTTCTTATCGCGAGAGTAGAATCAGATTGTGAAAGAGTGAGAGACCTATTCTCAAACTTTAGTGTGACAATCATTGGAAATATCTTATTTTTCATAGGTATGTTTGGGGTATTGTTGTTTATGAATTGGCAAATCACTTTGACACTTTTGATTCCGTTTGCCATTGTTTTTCTTTTTGCTTTGTTCGTAATTAAATACCTTGCAAAATTTTATAAAAAATCAAGAGAGCTAACGGCTGAACTAACGGGTAGATTGACAGAGTATATCCAAGGCATAAGCACTATTCAGCTTTTCAATCACCAAAAAACAGCAGAAGACTATGTTAATGAAAAAAGTAAAGAAAAACAAAAAATTGATACTAAGGCTTCTTTTATCGAATTTGGAGCATGGGGTGTAAATGATTTTTTAATCAGTTATGTGTTGATAGTCATTATCATCCTGCTTTTGAGTCCCAAAATACTACTAGGATCTGTCTCCATAGGTGTTTTAATTATTTTTTTACAATATGCCGTTAGATTGGTTTGGCCCATTGTGCAAATAACTGAGAATTTGAACCAATTTCAAAGAGCATTTGTTTCATTGAAAAGGGTTTTTGGACTGATGGACGAAGAGATAGAAAGCCTGGCTTTAGAATCAAATATCATAACTCAAGACTCATCAATTTTTTCAGAAACAATCGAGTTCCAGAATGTTTGGTTTCAATATAAAGATGGTGAATGGGTTTTAAAAGATGTGAGTTTTAAAATCGAAAAAGGCTCAAAAATTGCTTTAGTCGGTGCCTCTGGAAGCGGAAAAACCACGACTATAAGTTTATTATGTCGTTTTTATAAAATCCAAAAAGGGAAAATTCTCATTGATGGAGTTGATATTTATGACATTCCATTAGCAGTATGGAGACAAAAGATAGGCTTGATTTTGCAAGATATTATTCTTTTTCCCGGAAATCTACTCGAAAATATTAGAATTTACAATGATGATATTTCTACAAATGATGTTTTACAGGCTATTGATATCTCTCATTCAGATTTACTGTTAGAGAGGCTTGACAACGACATTGAAAGTGAAATAAAAGAACGAGGACAAAATCTATCGATGGGGGAGAGGCAGCTGGTTTCTTTTGCTAGAGCTATATGCTTTAGTCCTGAAATAATTATCATGGACGAAGCTACAGCATCGATCGATGCTAAAACGGAAAATTTGATTCAAGATTCTATGGATGAAATGTTAAAAGGTAAAACTGCAATTATCATAGCTCATAGGCTTGCTTCTGTGCTTGATAGTGATGTGATTTTTTTGTTTGAAAATGGAGAGATTGTGGCTCGTGGAACACACGATGAGCTACATGAAAAATCTGATGAATATAAAAAATTAGTGGAATTACAATTTTTGAAACATAATTTGTAGAGATATGCATTATTGTAATAAGGAGATTATAAATTGGTAGATATTAAAAATGAATCCTCTTCTTATGAGTCTGACACTAATCCTCCCTTGAAAAAGGGAGGAGGAGAGAGTCGTAATACATTCTATTATATAAAATGGATTGTTAATGAATGGCGTCCTTTTAAATATTATACACTATTGTTATTATTTTTGACATTACTTTCTACTGGGGTTACTGTTGTTTATCCAATCCTATTGAGGAATCTGATAGATACTATAGAAAATTCCCTGGTAGAGGCAGGAAATATAGATGCCATTAATCCAATTGAAGTAAACAGTGACGATCCTATGTCACCCATTTACAGAATAGCGATAATATTGATGCTTGTAGGTGTTGTTAGGTTAATAGCCTCACTATATCCTTTTTTCAGAGGATATATGAATCTTCTCTTTGAATTTTTACTTAGGCAAAGATATTTCAAGAATATTCTCGAAAAGGATTATCGTTTTTTCTTACGATTTAGGACAGGAGATATTATTACAAGGCTGACTAATGATATTCAGGACTGGCCTAAAATTTCATGGTTTATGTGTTCAGGTATCTTTAGAGCATTCGACTCGTTGGTTAAGATAATCTTTTGTATCGTCATCATGTTCTTTTTAAGCTGGAATTTGACATTACTGACCTTAGTTCCGATTCCTCTCATGATTCTTGCATTTTATAGAGTTTCAGAAATACTACAAAAAAGATTCCAAAAAAATCAAGAAGCTATTTCAGAGATAAACAATCAGCTTGAAATGAGCTTTTCTGGGATAAAAATCATCAAATCATTTGTATGTGAGGATAAATATCAGAGATTTTTTGATAAAGCATTGTTAAATAGATTTGATACTGAAATTAACCTCGTAAAAACACAAACCCTGATGCATTTGATTTATGAATATATTGATTTTTTCGCTTTGATTGCTGTTATCTTGTATGGAGGTTATCTGACTGTAGTTGGAAGTATCAGCATTGGCACTTTTGTCGCATTTTATGCCTACCTATCTATGCTCGTCTATCCGATACTTGATTTACCGCAATTATTTACTTCCGGGAAACAGGCATTTGTTTGTATTGACAGATTGGATGAAATAAAGGATTTTCCCGTTAAAAATTATTCAAATAATTCAAATGAAAAGCAAATTATTTCCGATATACAATCCATTCGTTTTGATAAAGTGAGTTTTTCTTATGAAGATAGAAATGTCAAAATCCTCAATTCTATTTCTTTTGATATAAAAAAAGGTGAAAAAATTCTAATTTTAGGTAGATCTGGAGCAGGTAAAACTACTATCTTGGGTCTTTTATGTGGACAATTAATTCCAGATGAAGGCGAAATATTTGTCAATGATATTCCGCTCAGATTCGTTGATGATATTAGTCTTAGAGACCTTTTGGGCTATGTTCCGCAAGAACCATCACTTTTTACTGGAACAATTAGAGATAATGTTTTGTTTGCAATGAAAAAACAATCACCAGCTACAAACAATGATTATTATGATACTGTCATTTCTGCTGTCCAAATGACTGAAGAAATAGCTCAATTTGTAGAAAAAGACGAAACTAAACTCGGTATAAAAGGTTTATCCCTCTCAGGAGGACAAAAACAAAGGATTGCTATTGCAAGAGCTTTATATAAAAAGCCACAAGTACTCATACTCGACGATATAACTGCGAGCCTGGATGCAAAAAAAGAAGAACTTTTATGGGAGCAAATATCATCAATATTCAATGAGTTAACTGCTTTCATCGTTTCTCATAGACTTTCATCATTGAGGTATGCTGATAATGTGATGTTCATCGAAGATGGAAAAATAAATGCCTACGGAAAACACCAAGTTTTGATAAAAGAAAATAAAAATTATATAGACTTTGTGAAGCATCATTATAAGATGTCATCAAGTGAATATAAATCGTAAAATTAAGTCTTATGTATCACCCACATAACCACGCCCCAAATCGTAAAATCCATCCATGATTCGATTTTAATCGCTTGTAACATATCGTTTTCTGGATATAGCCAATATTCATGTCCTTTGATTTTCAATCGTTTGACTATCAGTTCTCCATCCAAACAGGCAATTACAATTTTATTGTTTTCTGGTTTTGTGGCTCTGTCAATCACGAGAATATCATTGTGTAAAATATTTGCATTTACCATAGAATGACCCTCAACTTTGACAAAGTAAGTGGACACAGGGTTTAGGACCATTAGTTCATTTAAGTCCAATATACCATCAAAATAATCTCGCGCTGGACTAGGAAAACCAACAGGTGCATTGGTCTTAGAAGTTGTAGATTCTTCTTTTTTTACATATTTCTTATCGATAATACCAGAAGATACTGTTAAGGCTGATAATTCCATATTTTCCTCTCTTAATTCTAAATTTTAAACCTTATTCTAAAAATATCAAAATATATCTAATTATTTATTTATCAATATATTAAATATATCTAACTATTTTTCGAGTTCTATTTTTGCTACGACACCATTTTTGTCAAGCATGATTTTACATATCTGCAATATTTTTTTCTCAAAAAAAAAAATTGAGCTTATTAATGTGTTATAAATGTCTATTCAATAGTTTGTTATAAAAAAATATTCAAAATGTGAGAAAGTTGTTGACAAAATAACATTATTAATTATTTTCTCATTATATGGAAAATAAAATAGTTGTTGATGGTTTAGTTAAGATTTATGGAAACCGAAAAGTTGTTGATGGTATTGGGTTTGAAATCAAACAAGGAGAAATTGTTGGGATTTTAGGTCCAAATGGAGCAGGTAAATCTACGACTTTTTACATGATTCTCGGTTTGGAAAAACCAAATAGTGGTAATGTGTATTTTAATGATATAAAAATTACTAAGAAACCCATGTATAAAAGGGCACAGCTTGGTATGGCTTACCTAGCTCAAGCACCATCTATATTTCATAAACTGACCGTAGAACAGAATATACTTGCTATTCTTGAAACTTTGAAATTATCAAAGATTGAAAGAAAAAATAAGCTTGAAGAGGCTTTGGCAGAGTTAAATCTTACCCCATTGGCAAAACAAAAGGCATATACACTTTCAGGTGGAGAAAGAAGAAAATTGGAAATTACAAGGTCTTTGGTTACAAATCCTTCCTTTTTATTGATGGATGAGCCTTTTGCAGGCGTAGACCCTTTGGCGATTGCTGATATACAAGATATTATTAAGAAGCTAAGGAATGAAAAAAATCTCGGTATTCTTATCACGGATCACAATGTAACTGATACTTTATCGATAGTCCAAAGGGCATATATCGTTTTCAAAGGTAAGATATTGATTTCTGGAAGTTCAAAGGAACTGATTAATGACCCAGAAGCTAGAAAAGTTTATTTAGGGGATAGGTTTTTGAACCCCATTTTTGAGTAATATGGAGTTTTGACTTTGGAAAAAAAAATAGTTCTTCTATTTACTTATGTAGGAGTTGTAAATGAGATCAGGTGTTAAGCAACATTCCACACAAAAGGTAAATCAAGATCAGGCTTTAAAGCCTCAAATGTTACATTCTTTGAAGATGCTTGCTATGAACGCACAGGAGTTGGAGATTGTCTTAAAACAAGAAATTAATGACAATCCTTTATTAGAACTAGATGATGATTGGGATGATGAGACAGAAAAAAATGAGAAAACTCAAGATTCTGAAGATAGTCAAGATAAAAAAGATGATATTAATGAAATTGACAGTTCTGACATAGATAAAAATGTGCTCGATCCTTTCGAAGGAATGTCTGAAATAGATGAAGAATTACAGCAAACTATAAATGAAGCAAAAGAATTATCAGAAGTTTTAGATAGCTGGAATGAATATCATTCAGAATTTTCCGTTTCTTCGAATTCAGGTGCTGATGATGAGGAGGACCAACAATTTGAAAAATATGCTCAGGCTGAAGAGAATTTTAAACTCGAATACATCAATCAATTTGATAAGCTGGGTTTACAAGAACATGAATTATTCTTTATTTATGATTTGGTGGATAACTCAAATGCTTATGGTTTTTTGCCCAGAGTTGTCGACAAAGATAATGGCATAGATGAGGAATTTGATATTTATGCTCTTGCGACAGATTATAAAATTAGTTTTCAAAGAGCAGATGAATTACATAAAATTGTTTTACAAGCTTATCCTAGAGGCATTTCAGCTCGTTCTATCAATGAATGCCTTTTTTACCAACTGGAAACTTATGAACAAAATGATGAATTATTGTCTGGAATAATTCTTGACGATTTTGAGGATTTATTACACAGAAAATATGCTCAATTAGCAAAAAAATATGATGCTAAAGAAGACGATATTTATGAATGTCGAGACAGAATTGCTCGGCTTGATCCTAAGCCAGGACTTAGAATTACCAAAGGAATTCCGCAATATATTGTTCCTGATATAATAGTTACTAGAGTGGGAGAGGATTTTGAGGTTCTTATCAATGATTTTAATATCCCAAAACTCTCCTTAAGTAGAAAATATAATGATATATTGAGAGATCTTCGGTATGATAAAGACGCTGTTAATTATGTTAAAGATAAAATTAATTCAGCAAAGTTTATGATAAAAACAGTTTTTATGAGAAATAGGACTCTCGAAAGAGTAATGAAAGCTATCATAAAACATCAAAAAAATTTTTTCTACAACAATGCGCCTTTAGAACCTTTAACTTATTCAATGATAGCAATTGAGCTTGATGTAAATGAATCTACTGTCTCTCGTGTCGTTAAGAGTAAATACGCAGATACCCATTTTGGTATTTTTTGTTTGAAAGATTTTTTCTGCTCAAATGCAGGAAAAGATAAAAATTTTGATGCAGTATCGAAACAAAATGTTCTTTTGCAAGTTAAACAATTAATAGATAATGAAGACTCATCTGCTCCGATTTCTGACCAAGATATTGTGGATATTTTGAAAGAAAGAGGTATGAGTCTGTCTAGAAGGGTGATTTCAAAGTATAGAGATGAATTGAAAATACCGAATAGTCGTGATAGAAAAATATAGGATGTATGTGTGGATTTGAATAAAAAAATTTATATTGAAAAGATTAAAAAAGAAGCAGAACTTTTATATCAGAATGGTGATTTTTATTGTTCTGAAGCAATTATTGCTACAATAAGAAAACATTTTGATCCTGATATGCCAAAACAGATGATTGCTGTTGGTTCTGGATTCCCGATAGGGATGAATACTTTGTGTGCTTGTGGTGCAGTTACCGGTGGAATCATAGTTTTAGGATATTTTTTCGGTCGAACTGAACCAAAAGATATAAAAGTAAATAAAGCTATGGAATTAGCTAAAGAGCTTAGTGAAAGTTTTAAAAAAGAAAACAAAGTTTTATGTTGTAAAATATTAACTAATGGAATGGAATTGGGTTCTCCTACTCATTTGAAGCAATGTATATCTTTTACTGGAAAAGTAGCTGCAAAAACTGCTGAAATAATAGCAAGAGAACTAAATATTGGAATTATTTAATTATTATTTTTGTTAGCAATACATTAGGAGGGTTATTTTGGATCACTATAAAACAGCTATTATCGGTGGTGGACCTGGTGGATACGAGACTGCTATCAGATTGAATCAACTAGGCATATCAGTGATAATCTTTGAAAAAGAAAGACTGGGAGGAGTTTGCCTTAATAAAGGTTGTATCCCTACGAAGGCTTTAGTCAAAGTTGCTGATTTGTTTACTGAAATGAAAATTGCTGGAGAGTTTGGACTAGAAAATTATGATTTTCCTGTGAATTATGAAAAAATTTATAACAGAAAAAATCTTGTAGTAGAGAAATTAGTATCTGGGATAGAATTTTTGTTTAATAAAAGGAATATGCCTTTAGTGAAAACAAAAATAACAAAGATAGAAAAGAAAGATGGAAAATATCTCATATTTGATTCCAATGAGCTACTTTGTTCTGTAGATTATGTGATATTAGCCACTGGTTCAGAACCGAAAGAATTACCATTTTTACCATTTGATGCTGATAAATTTTTATCATCTGATCACATTTTAAACATGAACTCTCTCCCTAAAAGCCTCACTATCATAGGTGGTGGTGTAATAGGTTGTGAATTTGCCTGTATATACGCCCAGCTTGGTGTAGAAGTAAATATAGTCGAATATTTACCAGAAATTGTGCCAACAGAAGATGAAGAAATATCCAAAAGATTATCAATGGCTCTAAAAAAACAGGGTATAAAAATATTTACGAAAACTCAAGTTTTATCAGGAAAAAAAGAAGATAATTTTGTAGAACTGAGTTTATCAAACGGAAAAACTCTTATTTCAGAAAAAGTTTTGGTCTCAGTTGGTAGAAAACCAGTGTTTGATATAGAGACAGTGGGCTTTTCTATAAAAAACAATCATGATTATATAGAAATAAACAATTTCTGTCAAACAAATGAAAAAAATATATTTGCTATTGGTGATGTAAATGGGAAACTTATGCTCGCACATGTAGCAAGTAAACAAGGATTATTGGTCGCAGAATACATAGAAAATGAAATTAAAGATAGAAAAAAAGACATAAAAGATTTGGCTTTGAAACCATTGAATTATGATTGTATTCCCGCTTGTATTTTCACCAATCCAGAAGTAGCTTCCTGTGGGTTAACCGAAAAAAAAGCAAAAGAAAGAAATATTGAAATAAAAATAGGAAAATTTCCTTTTGCTGCAAACGGAAAAGCTCTCGGGGTAGGTGCTACTTATGGTTTTGTCAAAACTATCGTAAATGCAGAAACTGATGAAATCTTAGGTATGCACATTATTGGATATCTCGCTACTGAACTCATAGCTCAAGCTAGTATTCTTATTAATACTAAAGCTAAGATTGATGATGTATCGAATATTATTTTTGCACACCCAACGATATCAGAATGTGTGATGGAATCCATTGAAGATACTCATAAGATGGCTATTCATCTTGTATAAATCACGAATCAATATGAGATTTCTCACTTTATACAAAGTATTTAACCTAAAGAAAAAACGAATAAGGAGATTTGATTATGCAAATCACAATTACAGCTCGTCATTTTAATTTAACGAAAGCTATCAGAGACACTATTGAGGACTCAACTGAAAAATTGAGTCGCTATTTTGACCAAATTGTTACTGTTCATATCACTTTGAGTCTTGAAAACGCAAGAAATATTGTTGATATGTCTTTACATGCCTCAAAGTTTAACCTCCAAGCTCAAGCTGAAGCTATGGATATGTATCTAGCTATAAACGAGGCTATTGACAACATGGAAGCTCAAATTAAGAAACTCAAAGACAAAGTAACTGATCACAAGAAGAAAAGACTAAAAGAAGACCCTAGATTCGTCTATGATAACCTTTATGAACATAACGCTTCCGAAAAAACTCAAAGAGTGATAAAAACTAAAAGGTTTGTGGCTGATACTATGACAGTGGATGAAGCCGTAGACCAAATTGAAAAAGCTGAAGATAATTTCCTGATTTTCAGAAATGTCGAAACAGATAGTATAAATGTCCTCGTAAAACAGGATAAGAATCACTTTAAAGTGTTAGAACCCTAAAGATAAATTTTTTGGAATACTCCCCCCTCTCCCTCCCATAAATGTGGGAGGATTTTTCCCCCAAATTTATTTGGGCAGGAAATCCCCCCACATTTATGGGGGGGGCGGGGGGGGGAATTGATGTTATAGACTAGCCATAGCGACCTATAGACTAGCCATAGCGACCTGATGATTGAACCAGCTATGAGAGCAGTCCGAAAACTCAAATTTATTTATTTATATTCTTTGCACACACCGAAGCCTCCGCGACTTTGGGGTCGAACCATCAAAGCGGTAACTTCAAAAAAGAATTCCGTATTTCTCTGTGTTCTCAACCTCTGTGCGCTCGCAGAATTACTATCTACCCTTTTATCTGGATAAATTTTATTATTAAGGATGAAAGGAAGATGACGAATTATCGTTTTACCTTATAAAGTTAGTATGGATTCTTTTTTCCGTCTTAGGTAGTCCCAATCTTAGTTTTCCAAGCGCAATGCTTTTTATTAGAAAAGCCATATTTCTTCCTAAGACCCTCATGGTTTGCATACCTTCTTCATCCTTGATTTGTTCTTCTTCAGTGTATCCATGCGTATCATTCCAGTATTGGCTGGAAACTATTGGCATACCAGAAATTGTGAAGTATTTATTCAAAACATCGAATGTAGTTGAACACCCTCCGCGCCTTGCATTCACTATAGCTGCTCCTACCTTCATGGTTTTACTAAAGGGTGTGCTAAAGAAAAGCCTGTCCAAAAATGAAATGAGACTGCCATTGGCAGATGAAAAATAAACAGGTGAGCCTAATACTATACCATCATATTTTTCAAAACTGACTGCGACCTCATTGACAATATCGTCATATATACATTTTTGGATTTCTTTACACTTCCAACAACTATTACAGCCCGGAACTGTTAAATTGCCTACTTGTATGATGCTGGTAAAAATACCCTCTTTATACAAGGTTTCTCCTACTTCACACAAGGAATTCCAAGTACATCCATTTGTATTTGGACTTCCATTGATTAATAACACTTTCAACATTTTCACCTCCAAAGTTTAATATTTGTTAAATGTTTCCTAATTCTTCTATCAAATAAGGGATTATTTGATTTACATCACCTACTAAACCTAAATCAGCTACATCGAAAATTGGAGCTGTAGGATTTTTATTTATTGCAATAATTAACTCAGATTCTTCCATACCTGCCAAATGTTGAATTGCTCCTGATATTCCACAGGCAAAATAGACTTCGGGTCTGACTGTCTGTCCTGTTTGACCAACTTGGTATCTTTGTTCGAGCCAACCTGCATCAACTATCGCTCTTGAACCAGAGACCATACCGCCAAGTTTTTCTGCTAGGGTATCAAGGATTTCGAGATTTTCTTTTTTCCCAAGTCCTCTACCTCCAGAAACAAGGATGTTTGCTTCAGTTATATTCTTTTTAACAGACTTTTCTTTAACTATTTCCAGAATTTCTATGTTCAAATCATCTGTTGAGAGGTTTGATTCGATATACTCAGTATTCAAATCTGAAATTTCCTCAAGATAACAATGTTTTACCATGACACCGGGACGGACAGTAGTCATTTGTGGTCTAAAATCTGGACAAATAATTGTAGCGAGGATATTCCCTCCAAAAGCAGGCCGAGTCATCAACAAATTTCCTGTTTCCTCACATATATCAAGTGATGTGCAGTCTGCTGTTAAACCCGTGTGTAATCTCGCTGAAATACGGGGTGCGAGGTCCCTACCAATAGTAGTAGCCCCGAAAAGCATTGATTCTGGTTTTATCTTTTTTACGAAATCAGCAGTAACTTTCGCATAAGTCTCTGTAGCGTAGTTCTTTAAGAGTTCATCATTACAGATAAAGACTTTTGTTGCTCCATATTGCCTACATTCTTTTGCATGATTGTCATTTAGATTGCAACCCGGAATAAAGGCAATGACATCTTGTTTTGACTTATTGGCAAGCTCTTTAGCCTTTGAAATCAATTCAAAAGAGACATTTTGAATCTTGCCTTCTCTTTGTTCTACATAAACTAAAATGTTTTTACTATCGTTTATATTCATAAAAACTCCTATTTCTTTTTTTGATTTATATAATTATCTATCCTATTTCAACAACACCATCCTCTTCACCTGCCTACCAGCACTTGTCTCCAGTTGATAAAAATAAACTCCAGAACCTACACTACGCTGTCTATCGTTATCTCCATGCCAATCTACTGTATATCGACCCGCATTTTGAACCTCATTGACGAGAGTTTTGACCAGCTGACCTCGGATATTAAATATCTGCAATTTCACATTTCCAGATTCTGCGAGACTATAGGCAATGGTAGTAGATGGATTGAAAGGATTGGGGAAATTGCCATCAAGCGAAGTGACTTTAGGTAAATCTGTCTCCTCTTGGCTTTCATTTAATAGTAAAACCTGATAAAATTTCTTATTTTCACTAAAATCAATCCGATTGCTCTGATAACTACTAGTCGCTTGCTCAAAAACTTGATATTCGCTGAACAATTGCTCTCCTGAACGTTGACCATGCTGATAATAGCGGAATTCTATCACAGCATTTTCAAGGTCTATCCCAACGACATAAGCTCTGATTTGCACGAGTTGTCCATATATCACAGTCGAACCATACAACACATCATCTATATACAATGCCAGTTCTGAGTCATCATCATAACTCACCAACTCATCCGGTAACCACACAAAAAATGGGATATAGTCATCCTGTTCTATATAATCAAAGAAATGGTCTGGTTGAAGTGGAATGCCACGATAGTCATATACATATTTATCATTATCCAATTCAGGTGGTATGTTATTGGGAGTTCGCCATATAAGCGTTTTAGGTGTATCACTAACAAAAGTCAGCGAAACTGCCTCACCAAAGCGTAATGATATAGGTCTATCAGGCTTTGTCCAAACCGAATCTGGATGCA
>JGI24701J34945_10001136_pt1 | contig 13769 bp, 13 predicted proteins | sample TergutTh196P3_FD_34945 | JGI IMG/M metagenome (IMG submission 34945)
TCCGAAGAGCATTCCGCCTATGTGGTTTATTTTGACAAAAACAATGATGAGCCGGGCAGTACAGAGGCCAACCCGCCCTTCCAAACCGTCGAGGCCAACGCTACGCTGGGCACGCTGCCCGCAGCGCCAACGCGCCCTGGCCACCAATTTTCAGGGTGGAATACAAAGGCTGATGGCAGCGGCTCCCCTTTTGCGGCGGACACGCCGGTGAGGGAGGAGTTGAGGGTTTATGCCCAGTGGACAGCACTCCTCTCGCTCACCCTCCACCCCTTGAGTGTTGAAGTAGCCACAAGCCCAATAACACTCTCGCCTATTGAGCCCTCTACACATTTTTCTGTTAGCCTCTCGGGCTTCGCCAGTGAGATGAGGCAGAGCAGGTGGAGTTGAGCATCAGCTCCGCCTTGCACCTAAACATAGAAAGCCGTGTGGAGGGGGACACCAAATATTTTAGGGTTAGTGTCCACTATGACGGTGAAGCAGCGTTTAGCGAGGGCGCTGCGGCCCTCCACCTGAGTTTTAGCCATATACCGGAAAGTTACCCACCGCTGGGTGGAATACAAATTGTCCGCATGCCCCTCATGGATGGGTTGGAAAAAAACCGCCCCATTCCCGTGAGGCAAGCCAACCTGGAGGCCTTCAACAGCTATGCCAACACGGCTGAGGGCCTTATGCGGCATTACCAACTGGTGGAGCATGTGGTGCTGCCTACCCTGGAGAACGACCCCAATGCCTGGTTGCACCCCAGCAACTGGGTGCCTATAGGTAGCGCAGACGCCCCCTTTGAGGGCAGTTTTAATGGGAGCGACAACACCCTCTCCGGCCTTCAACTCTCCTTCCCCTCTGCCCCCTTTGACGAGCTGGGTTTGTTTGGCGTTATTGGCGCAAGTGCAGCCATTGAAAACCTCGGGGTGCTGGGCTTCAGCATGAGAAACATCCCCAGCGGCGGCGCTGTGGTGGCAAGGAACAACGGCGGGCTTGTGCACAACTGCCATGCCAAGGGCAACTTTGAGGGCAACATTGGCGCTGTTGGCGGCGTGGTGGGGATAAATGAGGGCGGCACTGTGAGAAGCAGCCATGCTGCAGTCAACATCTATGGCCCAGGTGGCCCTTCCGGCGGTGTGGTGGGGGAAAACAATGGCGGCACGGTTACACACTGCTATGCCACAGGCAACCTCGCCGGCCAGGCCTCCATAGGCGGCGTGGTTGGAGAAAACAATGGCGGTAGGGTGCAAAACAGTTATTCCACAAGCAACGTGGAGCTCACCAGCGCCTGGTATGCCGGTGGCGTGGTGGGGTTGAACGATGGTGGCGTGGTAGAAAACTGCTATGCCACGGGCAACATTCGTGGTGACTACATAAGCGGCGGCGTGGTGGGGAGAAACTATGGCAGCACGGTGCAAAACTGCTATGCCACGGGCAACATTCGTGGTGGTTGGGGCGGCATTGGCGGCGTGACAGGAGGAGTGGGTGGCACCGTGAAAAACTGCGTGGCGCTAAGCCCAGAAATCAGAGCGGTGAACCCCGTTTATGAGGCTCTCGGGCGCGTAACAGGAGGAAATGGTTTGGCTCCCACAACCCTCATGAACAACTATGCGAAAGAAAATATGCGGTTGTATGAGAATGACGCTCCCGTCCAACTGACAAACTCGGAAACCGCCCCCTTCACGAAGCACGGCCAAAACCTCCCCCTAAGCGGCGACAACTCCGTCAGCGACCCCCATTGGTGGACAACGGCCAGCCACTGGGCGACGACGGATGGGGCCAGCGCGTGGGATTTTGAAAATATTTGGGAGTGGGTTGAAACCCACAATACCGGGGGAGCTGGGCCCTACAACTTGCCCATATTGAGGAATGTAGGCGGGCTTCAAAACCCCAGTGTACGATAAACTACAGCTCTCTGGCCGCCGCACAGCGAAACCCAAGTCCAGCAGAGCGCGTTTGGGACTCCTGCGCTACGCGCAAGTATTGCGCTTCATCGCTTGCTGCCTTGGGCTGCGTCCCCACTGTCGTCTGTATGGGCAAACGAGGCAAAATCCCTTCAAACTGATCCACAGGGCTTTTAGGAACCGTTGGCTTCCCCAGCGTGTTGAGTGCCGCATCTGAAGCGTTTGCAGCTGCACCAACGCCTTGCCCCTGACCCAACCAACGAGAAATAACGCCCATAAACTTTGCCCTTCCTCAAAACGGTCCAATCTCCATTCAACGGCAAAACGCCCTCAGTTGAGTTGCCCAAAGGTCAGGTTTGAGGCCAGCAAGGCACTTAAAAAAATAACCTAAATGTTTTCAAAAGCTTTAGGCAGAGGCCCTCAGTTTTCTCGTAGAATTAGCAACTTTGCAGGTGCGAGACAGATAATATAAAAAACACTTTGATGAGAAAGCCACCCTGAGAAAGCCACCCTTTTGTGCAGGGGGAAAAAGAGCTCAAGGGCTGTTATGTGTGGAGCCATTTCACCATGTATATTTTGTCTTGGAAGGACATAAACCATGAAAATAAAAATTGTTTTTCGACATTATGGCTTTAAACGGCAAAAACAATTCCACACTTTGGGTCAACACAAGTTGGATCAACACAAGTTGGATCAACACAAGGCCACACCCAAGGTCGGCATGGTTTCGAAAAAATTATGGAGCTTAGCTCTTCTGGCTTCCTTGGGCTTGTTGGGGTGTATGGCAGAGGTGGCTGAGGCAACCGGTAGCATGGATGTTCATGCGCAAGTGGCCGATCATCCTCAAAGCGCCCAAGCTGCCGATCATCCTCAAAGCGCCCAAGCTGAAGAGGCAGAGCCTTCACATGAGGGTGGCCCGGCATTTTATTGGTATGAAGGCGAAAAAATTGAGCTTTCTCAATCCACAACCCACCGGGCTGTGCGTCATTCCGCTGAAATAAGCGCTCAAAGCCAACAACAGCTGATGGCAGCGCTGAATGTGAGTGTGCCGCATTTAAGCAGGGTGGAGTTGGGCAAGGGCATTGTCCTTTATCAACAGCCCCAAACTCAGTCCGCCCAAGCTCTGCCTCCAGAGGCCTTGCCTCAAGGTAGCAGGGAGTTGGCCGTCTTCACCTCGCCCTCTGGAGAGCCAGCCATCCTCACAGAAGAGTTTAATGTGCGCTTTAAAGCAGAGCTGACAAGGCAGAACATAGAGGAATTTAACGCCACAAACAAAGTCCGCATTGTTCGCCAGCTGACATGGGCTCCCCACCTCTTTGTTTTGGCTGTGCAGGAAGAGGCAGGGGTAGACGCCTTAACCATGGCCAACCGCTATTATGAGAGCGGCCTGGCACTCTATGCGGAGCCCAATTTTTTGCAGCTGATCAAACCTGCTTATGTCCCGGATGATCCTCTTTTTCCTCAGCAGTGGGCTTTGAATAACACAGGGCAAAATGGGGGCGTTTCCGGGGCAGACATTCGCGCGGTGGATGCGTGGAATATCAGCATGGGCTCACCTCATATTACCATTGCCGTCCTGGATGAGGGCGTGGACTATGCGCATGCCGACCTCAACACCCCTGGCAAATTGGTGGTGGGTTATGATGCGATGCTGCAAAGGGATGACCCCAACCCTTTAGATCTGAGGGACAGCCATGGAACAGCATGCGCCGGCATTGCGACCGCAGCTGCGGATAACGGCATAGGCATCAGCGGCGTTGCACCTGGCAGCCGCCTCATGGGGGTGAGAATAACAGATGTTGTCGATGCTTTGGATTTCAACGGAAACCCAATAGGAAGAAGGTGGTCCGGCACGCCTGCAGAAGCCGCAGATGGCATTGCTGTGGCCACCGACCGCGGGGCGGATGTTTTAAGCAACAGCTGGGGCTGGAGCCTTTCCTCCACAACCATCAACAACGCCATCATCCATGCCAAAACCCATGGCCGTGGAGGGCGAGGGAGTGTTGTTGTTTTCTCTGCAGGGAATGACAATGGCCCCGTGGGCTATCCTGCCCGTCTTCCCGAAACCATTGCGGTGGCTGCATGCAACCCCTGGGGAGAGCGCAAAAGCCCAACCAGTGCCGACTTGGAAACCTGGTGGGGAAGCAATTTTGGGCCTGAAGTGGATGTTTGTGCCCCAGGCGTATTTGTCTATACCACAAACAATGGTGGCGACTATCTCACGAGCTTCAACGGCACCTCCGCCTCAGCCCCCCATGTGGCAGGCGTGGCTGCATTGGTTTTGTCCATCAACCCCCATTTAAGCGCAGCTGAAGTTGAAGAGATATTGCGCCATTCAGCGGAGGACATTGCCCCGCCCGGCCGTGACGACTTCACCGGATATGGCATGCTCAACGCACTCAAAGCCGTTCATGCCGCAAGCCGTAGCCTTGGACGCCTCACCATAGGAGACAGGCTATACCCAGGCGAAGAGCTGCTCTCTCCCAACGGCCAATTCCGCCTGCGCATGCAGCCCAACGGCAGCCTGGAGCTTTTGCCCATCGCTGACTCCACCATCCTTTGGACTTCTTTCACCCCAGGCAACGCCGGCGCTTATGCGGAATTGCTGCCCGATGGAAACCTTGTCATTACAAACGGCACAAGGATCATCTGGATGTCCATCACCGCCAACAGCGGTGCGACTTTCGTCCAGGTGCAAAATGAGGGCAACTTCGCACTCTATAGAGCCGACGAGAGCTTGGTGAGGTTGATCCCTTAAAAATTTGAATTCAGGAGAGCGAAATGAAAAAGACACCTTTGTGGTTTGTTTTTTCTGTCGGGACATTGCTGGCTTTTCAGGCTCAGGGGCAATATTTGCCCGTGTCAGCATCCAAAACTTCTCTCATTACGACAGGAGTTAACATTGAAGAGGGCGATGTTTTTGTCTGGGGCTTTCGCGGCTCCGCTCAGCAGGGGAATGGCCAAACAGTCGTTGCCTCCCATGCCGCACCCACAAAAATAAACAGCCTGAGCAACATTGTGGCTTTGGCCGGCGGCGCCTACCACCTGCTGGCGCTGGATAGCAGCGGCAATGTCAGCGGATGGGGCCAGAGCGGTTATGGCGAAACCGGATGCAAACCCAATTCCGGCATTTATACCCATACCCCCTGCACCGTCCTTTCCCATGTCGTCCAAATTTCAGCTGGAGAATATTTCAGCATGGCCTTGGACAGAGAGGGCAGGGTTTGGACGTGGGGGCATAACCTCTATGGCCAACTGGGCAATGGCGGCAACAAAAACAGTCAGGAGCCTGTACACGTCCATTTAAATGGCGAGAGGGCTCGTCTCATTGGCGGCGCCTATGAAGGTGCATTCGCCGTCACCGTAGAAGGCCATGTCTGGGCCTGGGGTGACAATGAGGCCAGCGGCCTGGGCTTCCAGGGAACAAAATATGGCGTACAGCAGATTGTTCGCACACCAACCCTGGTTGCAAACCTGACACCTTATGCAAAGCAGATTGTTTATATTGGCGGCGGCAACGGCTGGGGTGAAGCCTTGCTCAACGACGGAACCGTCATTGGGTGGGGACTACATGCCGCGCTTGGCCAAGGGACAACTTCCACTGCCCTCAGCTCTCCTGTTCCCGTTGAAATTCTGCGCAACGTGACGCAGCTATATGCGCGCTATGTTGGCTCTATTGCTCTGAGCGAAGAGGGCAAGGTATATACGTGGGGGCAAACAGGCGGCAGTGCATTTAAAATGATTTATGGCGAAAGGCCGACCTTGCGTTTGACGGCCGCTCCTGTCCTGGAAGTGGGTGGCGGCAAAGAGCATGTATTCTATAAAACAGTAGATGGCAGGTTTTTTGGCGTGGGTTATAACGACCTCTATAAACTGGACACAAGCAAATGCTGTGCGCCCAACATCGATTGGCCGGGAGTCCAAATCCGCTATTGAGCGCTTATCCGCGTGGCATTGGAGCGCCCTCTTGCCCAAAGCCCCTCTCCCCCCGGAGGTGTTTTGTATAATTTTCGAAAACTCCTTCAAAAGGCACAGACAGCCGAAGTGGAAGGAAACCATGCTGAAGCCATCTCCTGCCTGCGCCTTGCAGCCACGCTGTGCCAACAAGCAGGCCTTAAAGCCAAAGCCCAAAAAATGCTGCGCCACCTCTCTCGCCTCGAGGCACATAGCCGTGCCCCACTGCCCCCCGGAATAAATGCCCCTGCCCCCTGCCCTCCCACCTGTATGCTATGCGAAGGAGAAGCCCAGGGAGGTTGGCAAGCCAAAGGTGGAAAATGGCTATGCAAGGCTTGCCTTCAACAGGCCAAAGCCGCAACGGAAGATATTTGAAGATAAAAGGTGTTTGAAGACAAAGAATGTTTGAAGACAAAGAATGTTTGAAGACAAAGAATGTTTGAAGACAAAGAATGTTTGAAGGTGGAGGACATTTGAAAGCGTTGCACCACTGCAGTTTGGGCAAAACCCCCTATGCTGAAGGGCTGGCTTTGCAGCACCGCATCCAGGCCATGCAGCAGGAGGGGAAAATGGGGGATGTGTTGCTGTTTTTGGAGCACTACCCTGTTTTTACGCTTGGGCGCTTGGCCAATGCAGCGCATGTGTTGGCTTCAAAAGAGGCCTTGGCCGCGCAGGGTATAGAGCTTTATGAGGTGGATCGCGGGGGGGATGTGACATACCACGGCCCGGGGCAATTGGTGGTCTATCCCCTGCTGAAGCTTCAGGGGGTGTGGCAGGACGTCAAAAAATACATGAGGGCCCTGGAAGAAACCATTATTGAGGCCTTGAGGCCCTGGGGGGTGCAAGGGCACAGAGAGCCGCGGTGGCCCGGCGTATGGGTTGAAAGCCGCCATGGGGGGCTGCGCAAGCTTGCAGCGGTGGGGGTGCACATTTCTCGCTGGTATACGCGCCATGGCTTTGCCTTAAATTTGGCCCCCAAGCTTGAGCATTTTAAGCTTATTGTCCCTTGTGGAATCCGAGAAGCAGGCGTCACTTCACTTGAAGCAGAGTTGTCGCCAACACCTTCGCGCGCCCAGGTGGAGTCCGCCTTGCTGCAAGCCTTTTGCAAGGTTTTGGGCTATGAGGAAAAAGGCCAAAACCCCTCTTCTCTGCCTTTGCGCGCCTCCTCGGGGTTTTCAGAAAAATAGGCTCTCAAGGACTCTTCTGTCACCACCACCTCAAGCTCTTCTTCCCCAACCAAAGCCTGGCAGGCCAAACGCGAGCAAGGCTTTAAGTCAAACCCATATTCAAGCTGATCCAACTCCGCAATTTCTGGCTCAGGCAGGCTGTCTGCCCCGCGGCGTACCCATATGTGGCAGGTGGAGCAGGCGCAAACACCGCCGCACATGTGCCCCAATGGTACCTGGGCTTTTTGGCCAACTTCCAAAATGCTTTGGCCTTGCTCACCATGGGCTTCTTTTGTTGTCCAGGGGAGAATAAAGCGTAACTTGGGCATGTCTTAAAACTCCTCTTTAAAACTCTGTCATGGAATGGCCTTGCAACACGGATTGAATGGAATGGTTCATAATGCGTTCCACAAAACCCTTGGCTTGGTTGTCCAAAGCCAAAACGGCCTGTCGAAGCTTGGCCGCTTCTTGAGTTGTTTCCAAAAGCGCCTCCAGTTGTTTTGAGGCTTCCCAAAGAGAGGTGGCTTCTTCAGCAGAGAGCAAATCCGCATGCGCCTTCATTTGCTTGTGGAGCTCCGCCAGCACACGTCTGGCTTCTATTTGCTGCTCTATAAGGAGCCTTGAAAAAATGTCTTCCTGCGCGTGGACAATAGAGGCCTTAATCATCCGCTCAATGGTTTCTTCGCTCAAACCATGAGAGGGTTGTATGGCAACTTCTTGTTGAATTCCGGTGCCAAGCTCCTGTGCCTCAACAGACAAAAGCCCGTTGGCATCCACAGCAAAACGGACTTCAACGCGCGCCAACCCCGCCGCCATGGGGGGAATGCCCTTAAGGTGAAATTTGGCCAGGGAGCGACAGTCCTTGGCGCTCTCACGCTCGCCCTGGACGACGTGAATCTCCATGCCGGATTGTCCATCCTTAAAGGTGGTGAAGGTTTGGGTGGCCCTGGCCGGAATGGTGCTGTTTCGCGGGAGAAGTTTTTCTGTCATCCCCCCCATGGTTTCAAGCCCCAGGGAGAGGGGGATGACGTCGAGCAGCAACACCTCTGCGTCATGGGTACCGCAAAGCAAGTGGGCTTGAATGGCTGCCCCCAGGGCCACCACTTTTTCCGGGTCTACTTCCCAAAGCCCGGGCTTGCCGAAAATTTTTTCTACCCAATGCTGTACCTCGGGCATGCGCGTGGAGCCCCCTACCAATACCACTTCTTGAATTTCTCCCTCCGCAAGCCCCGCATCTTTGAGGGCGCGTTTGCAAGCAAAGTTTATGCGCTTAAAAAAAGGCTCTATCCATTGCTTCAAGTCATCCCGCACCACCGTTGCGCTATGTTCTTCAAAACAAATGTCTACGCTTGTCTCCTGGCTCAGCTGCTCTTTGAGTTGCCTTGCCGCGCTCAGCAAAGCCTGTCGCTGGAGGGGCGTGGGGTTTTCTATGTTCCACTTTTCAAGCAATGCGCAAGCAATGCTCAAGTCAAAATCATCCCCCCCCAAAGCGGAGTCTCCCGCAGTGGCTTTAACTTCAAAAATGCCTTCGGTGAGTTTGAGGATGGAAATGTCAAAAGTCCCTCCCCCTAAGTCAAACACCGCAAAGCAGCCTTGTTTTTTGCTTTGCAGGCCATAGGCCAATGCCGCCGCCGTAGGCTCATTAATGAGGCGCAAAACTTCCAGGCCCGCAAGCCTTCCCGCGTCTTGAGTGGCCTGCCTTTGGGCATTGTCAAAATAGGCGGGGACACTAATAACAGCTTGAGTAATTTTAGAGGAGAGGGCGGCATGGGCTCTCTGTTTGAGGGCGCGCAGAATTTCTGCGGAAACCTCCAGAGGCGTCACGGCAGGCCCCCCTGAAACTTGAAAAGCCAGAGGGCCTTCTCCAGGGGCAAGGCGATAGCTCGCCAGTCGTTTGGCCTCAAACTCGCTCCGGCTTTTTCCCATAAAGCGTTTGACGGAAGCGAGGGTGTCTTCGGGGAATTGAAAGGCCAGCTGTTTTGCATATTTCCCGACGACGACGCTGCCGTTGGCGCTATAGTGGACGACAGAAGGCAACACCTGTGAGTTGTCCTCATCCACAACCAGGCAGCTGGGCTTGCCTTGAGTCACCACGGCAACCAGAGAGTGCGTCGTCCCCAAATCAACGCCGATGGCCGGTGCAGGGGGAAGAGGCTTTTGAGGATCTCTTATTTGCAGCAATCCACTCACGAGAAAAGCTCCTCTTGGAAAAGTTCTGCGTCTTTCAGGAAGCGTTGCCAATAACGCACACAAAGCAAGTGTGCGGCGGCCTGTTGAAGTTCCTTTGCCCCAGTTGCAGGAGAGGGAGAGGCCTTTGCCTCACCTCCCTGAGGCTGAAGGCGAGACAGCTCCGCTCTATGCAGGAGGCAGCTTCGCAAGTGCCGGCAAGCCTCTTCTAACTCTTTCTGGAGGGCTTCTTTGGCAAGGCGCTCCAGGTTTTGGAGTGTGTCGGCTTGCCTCTGGGAGAAAGCCTTGTGCAACTCTTCTCGAAGCTCCAACACATAGCTCAAAAAAGCAGGGGGGGGCTGGGCGGTGAAAGGAAGGGCGCTGTGTTTGTCATCCAAGTCAACGCCGCATATTTTGAGCAAATAGAAGGCGCGACGCTCGGGGCTTAACAAAGTTGCATAAGCCTCATTGAGTTGGGTTGTTTGCTCCAGGGCATGGAGCCGCGTTTTCAAGTCCGCACCCGTGTTGCAATCCGGGTGCAGCTTGAGTGAAAGCTCATAATAGGTGGCTTCCAGCAAAGGGAGCTCCGGATCTACCGAGGGCTCTATGTGAAACAACTCAAAGAAAGAGGTGCTAGCAGCTGAAGCTTTTACCGCATCCACAATTTGCTTTCGCGTTGGGGTTGTTGAGGCGAAAACCCGCGGCTGTCAGGGTTTCTACATAAACCAACTCGGAGCCCGCCAAATAGAGGTAACTTTTGGGGTCGACAAAAATACGAACACCCGAGCGCTCAAACACCAGATCATCCCCCTCGGGTGCATCTGCCCACTCCATGCCATAGGACAAGCCGGAACAACCCCCGCCGCGCACTGAAATTTTCAAACCCGCCGAAGGCGTTTGGCGCTCTGCCAACAATTTTTGCAGGCGCCCAAAAGCGCTGTCCGTAATGTGCACCGTTTTTTCCGTAGCCATCTCAGCCATGGTTGGCCTCCGGCGTTTGAGTGCCATTGCGGACGGCCTGTTTTTGTCTAAAATCTTCAATGGCGGCTTTAATGGCGTCTTCAGCCAACACAGAGCAATGGATTTTCACAGGCGGCAAAGAGAGCTCCTGCGCAACGGCTTTGTTGGTTATGGTGGCAGCCTGATCCAAGGTTTTGCCCTTCACCCACTCTGAAACCAGAGAGCTGGAGGCAATGGCCGAGCCGCAGCCAAAGGTTTTGAAGCGCGCGTCTTCAATAATGCCGGCGTCGGATATTTTGAGTTGCAAACGCATAACGTCCCCGCAAGCAGGGGCGCCGACAAGGCCCGTGCCCACGTTGGGGTCCGCGCTGTCCAAGGTGCCGACATTTTGTGGATTGTTGAAATGCTCGAGTATTTTTTCGCTATACTGCATAGGTGTCATACCTCATGGTTGTTGCTTTAATGTTGTGACCACTGAAAACCTTTTAAGTCCACACCCTGTTTTGCCATCTCATAGAGGACACTAATTTCACGCAGGCGCAAGACGGCCTTCGTCACGCGCGCAATGGTTTCGTCTATTTCAGCCTCTGTTGTGAAACGCCCCAACCCAAAACGCAAAGAGCAATGCGCCACCTCATCCCCAAGCCCCAACGCAGACAAAACATAGGAAGGCTGCAGAGAGTCAGAGGCACAAGCGGAGCCCGTTGATACTGCAATGCTTTTCAGCTCTCTCATGAGGGCGTCTCCCTCGACGAAAGAGAAGGCAATGCTGAGGTTCCCCGGCAAACGGTGCTCCATGGAAGCGTTAACGGAGACAAAATCCAACTGAGAAGAAATGCCTTTCCACAGGCGCTCCCTCAAGGCTTTCAACCGCGTGGCTTCTGTTGCTTGCTCTGCTTTTGCAATTTCACACGCCTTCCCAAAGCCGACAATGCTGGGCACATTGAGTGTCCCAGAGCGCATGCCGCGCTCCTGCCCACCGCCATGGAGCAGAGGGGAGAGTCGGATGCGGGGCTTTTTTCGGACATAGAGGGCACCTATGCCTTTGGGGCCATAGAGTTTGTGCGAGGAGAGGGAAACCAAATCCGCTGAAGCTTCTTCTACATGAAAAGGGACTTTCCCTGCACCCTGCACAGCATCCACATGAAAAAGCACACCATGCTTTCGGCAAAGGGCGCCTATTTCATCAATGGGTTGGAGGGTACCTATTTCACTGTTGGCCAAACCTACCGAGGCCACCACGGTGGAAGGCTGCAAGGCCTTTTCAAAACTTTTTAAGCAAACGCGACCATCTTGCTGCACCGGCAAATAGCTGACACGCGCACCGCTTTGCACAGTTGAAGCCCAGAGTTGCAAAAGCAGATCTTCCTGCAATGCGTGCGTTTGAGAGAGGGAGGGGATTTCATCCTCATGAACGGCGCGCCCCAAAAGTTGCATGAGGCGCAGTGCTTTGAGCTCTTCCATGCGCTCAACGCGCACACGCTCAAGCCACTTGCAGGTTTCCAGCACCGCTTTGTGCTCTGTTTGGAGCGTAACAATATGGTTCCCCTTGGCTTTATAATAATCCACAGCACCCTTGAGGGCCAGGTTGTTGGACTCGGTGGCCCCCGAAGTGAAAATAATTTCAGAGGGCTCCGCCCCAATAAGCTCGGCCACCTGCTGCCTCGCCTTGTTGACGGCCGCCTCCGCCTCCCAGCCAAAGGCATGGCTCCCCGAGGAGGCATTGCCGAAATTTTCTTTTAAATAAGGAAGCATGGCTTCCAACACACGCTCATCCACAGGGGTTGTTGCGTGGTTGTCGAGATAGATGCGTGCCTTGGGCATGGAAGTGTCATAACCATGTTAATATGGACTCGTCAAGTCCACTTATGTCCGACAGCACCTCATGGGTTTTGCTCAGCCCCAGGCAGGCGGGTTTCGCCCCGGGTTTCGCCCTATGCTTTACAACAAAAAAACGAAGCGTTAAGGAGAATAAATACTTATAAAAAAGCCCATGGAGAAAGCATGACAAGCCCCTCAACGCCTTTGCAGCCTCTGGGCATAGGCTGGCTGTGTGTGGGGGCTTTGGCTGCGAGTTTGGCCTTGGTTTTTTGGCCTGAGGGCTTGTCCTTTGAGTTAGGGGCCTCGGAGGGGCTGGCTTCTTTTTCAGAGGGCCTCCCCTGGTGGAAAGCCGGTGGAATACTTTTTTTGGGGGGGCTGTTGACGGCCTTAACCCCCTGCGTCTATCCCCTCATCCCCATTACCGTAGGCGTATTAGGAGCCTCCCAAGCCCGCAGCAAACTGCAGGCTGTGGCCCTCAGCACAGCCTACATTTTGGGCATGGGCCTGGTATTCAGCCTGGCCGGCATGGCAGCCGCGCTTTCAGGCCAGGCCTTTGGCTTTCTGCTCAGCAACCGTTGGGTATTGCTTGGGCTTTCAGGTTTTATGGCGCTCCTGGCCGCCTCCATGCTGGGCACTTTTGAGTTGCGCCTTCCCTTCTCGTGGACTCAGCGTCTGGGGAAAATGGGCGGCGGCGGCAGCCTTTGGGGCGCCTTGTTTATGGGAGGCGCGGCGGGCTTGTTGGCAGCCCCCTGCACGGGCCCGATCCTCTCGGGCCTGCTCACCTACATTGCTCAACAGCAGGCCTTCTGGTTGGGAGCCATAGGTTTATTTATATATGCCATGGGCATAGGCTTGCCCTTTTTTATAGTGGGCGTATTTGCCATAAAGCTCCCCAAAGGCGGCAAGTGGATGGTGGGAGTAAAATATTTTTTTGGGCTATTGTTGGCGGCCCTGGCGTTGAGTTATTTAAAGGAGGCATGGCCCTCCTTTGAGGCGGCGGTGGTGTGGATGACACACACCCTGGGGCGCAAGGCAACCTTGCTGGTGGCCGGGGGGCTTGTGTTTTTTGCCATTTTTTTAGGTGGCATCCGCCGGAACAGGGAGAAGGCCCCAAGCGGTTTTTCCACAAACGAGGCTTCAGCAAACCCCTCCAAAGCGTCCCTGTTGGGAATGTTGCTTTTGGCCATTTTGCTGCGTTTTGAGTTGCCCCCTGCAGCAACGTTGCGCGAAGCTCCTTTGGTTTGGAGCCATAGGTTTTCAGCCCAAAACAGCTCCATGGCTGTTTTTGAAGAGGCTTTGTTGCAAGCCCAAAAGCAAGGGCACCCCGTGTTGATTGATTTTTTTGCGCAGTGGTGTACCGCCTGCAAGGAGCTGGAGAAAATAAGCTTTGCCGATGCAAAAGTGCAGCAAGAAGCAGAGCGCTTTGTGCGCATAAAAGTGGACGCCACAAAGGAAAACAAAAACATAGAGGCACTTTATGCGCGCTATTCCGTGCGGGGCTTGCCCACCGTTATATTCCTCAACCCTCAAGGTGAATTGCTCTCCAAACCCCGTGTTGAAGGTTTCCTGGGGCCCAAGGAGCTATTAAGGCAGATGCAAAAAGTCCGCTAAAACATGTTTTTATTTTTATTTTTATTTTTCCCCTCCGAGGGGGGGGGTTTATTTTTTCCCCTCCGGGGGGGGGAGTGTCGCCTCCGGCGAAGGGTTTTTGGCAGGGTTGTTTTTCAGAGGGGGCCTGCGGCCCGGCTCTTTTCAAAGGAAAAAGTTTTTTTTGTGAGGGTGTTTTTTAAAATATTTCTTTTTTCCCCTCCAGGGG
>JGI24701J34945_10001196_pt1 | contig 13399 bp, 15 predicted proteins | sample TergutTh196P3_FD_34945 | JGI IMG/M metagenome (IMG submission 34945)
CGGTATGGGCTTTACTGCACGAAACCGCTCACGCAGCGCGAGGTCGCCGAGGCCCTTCAAATTTCGCGGAGCTACGTCTCGCGCATTGAAAAGAAAGCGATCGGGATACTTAGAAAACAATTCGCAAAAGAGGGCTTTTTTTAATTTTTTTGATTTTAGCGGCTTTTCATGGTAGAATAAACAAAAAGCAATTTACCATAAAGAGGAATGGTCGTTAATATGCAAAACGCAGCCGAAAAAACTGAAATAAAAATTATAAACATTTTAAAAACCTATAAAAGAAAACCGGTTTCGAAAAGTGAGCTTATGAAAAAGCTCGGGTTTTTAAAGTCCGGGAAATCAGGAGCCGCCGAAGCGTTGGGTTATCTTGTGGAAAACGGGACCGTGATAGAAGAAAAAGGTAAGTACCTGCTTTCCAAAAATTTAGGGCTTATCCCGGCTGAGATCGTCAAGGTCAACCCCACCTTCGGCTTTGCGCGCCCCGAAGGCTTTGACCGCGACGTATTCATCCCCGGAAAGCTTCTGCTTGGAGCGATGCCCTTAGACCTTGTGCTGATTAAAAAGAAGAAGCCTAACAAATCTCATGGAGAATTGCCCGAGGGCGAAGTGTATAAAATCGTGCGCGCGGCGGAGCGGAAATTTTCAGGTGTACTTGAGGTTCGCGACGGCGTTTACAGCATCATGCCGGATGATTATGTGAAATTCCCGATCCGCCTTAGCAGGACGGGAATCGAGGACATGAAGGACGGCGACAAAATCCTCGCGGAGCTCACAAGGCGCGGCAGCCGCCACAGTGAGCATGTGGCAAGCGTTATAAAAAGCTTCGGCACGGCAGAAAAAGCCGCCGCGTGCTGTGAGGCGATTCTTGCGGAAAAGGATATCTATCCTGAATTTCCGCATGAAGTTGAGAAACAGGCTAAAGAAACGGCAGCACTTTTAATCCATCCGAAAGAGCTGGAGGTCCGAACGGATTTGCGCGGCGAGATGATATTCACGATTGACGGCGCCGACACGAAAGACATCGACGATGCGGTAAGCGTCAGCAAAACCGAAAAAGGCTGGGAGCTCGGCGTGCACATCGCCGACGTGAGCTACTATGTGGCGTATAAGTCGCCAATCGATTCGGAGGCGTTTGCGCGCGGAACAAGCGTCTACTTTGCGGATTCTGTTGTGCCGATGCTGCCNAAGGCGCTCTCAAACGGAATCTGCTCGCTCAACCCGAAAGAGGACAGGCTTGCGTTTTCCGCGATCATTCAGCTTGGATCAGACGCTAAAATCGAAAGCTACGAGTTTAAGAAAACCGTTATACGCTCGCGTGTTCAGGGGGTGTATTCCGAGATTAACAGNCTTCTTAAAGGGGAAGCCGGCAGCGAAATACAGGAAAAATACAGTGAAGCGGCCCCGGTGCTGAGCCTTATGAGCGAGCTTGCGGCACGCCTTACGAAGAACCGCATGAACCGCGGCGGAATGAACTTGGAATCTGTGGAGGGAAAAATCATTATCGGAGAAGACGGCAAGGCAATTGACGTTGTGACGCGTGAACGCGGGGAGTCCGAGCTTATCATTGAGGAATTCATGCTTGTCGCAAACGAAGCCGCCGCGCGCTTTGCCATCAAGGAAAAGCTGCCGTTTGTGTTTCGTGTGCACGAGCGCCCGGCTCACGACAAGCTGACCTTTTTGTTCGACGTCTTGGATAAGCTTGGGGTAAGCTACAAGCGCCCGAAGGACAGGGCGTCCTCCGAGGAGTTGGCGGCGATTCTTAAAAGCGTTGAGGGAACTGAAATCGGCGGAGTCGTCAATACCTTGATGCTGCGTTCAATGGCAAAGGCGAAGTACGGCGACAAAAACATCGGGCATTTCGGTCTTGCCCTTGACGACTACACCCATTTCACGTCGCCGATACGCAGGTATTCCGACCTCACAATACACCGGGTTTTATCGGCGCTTGTGACGGGAATGCGGCATGACAATATCAATAAGCGATACGCAACGTTCGTATCGCAGGCGGCGGCGCGCGCAACAGAGCGGGAGATCGCCGCGATGTCGGCGGAAAGGGCTTGTGAAGACGCGTATAAGGCCGAATATATGTCCTTGCGAATCGGCGAGGAGTTCGAGGGTATCGTATCGTCCGTGACGCAGTTCGGGTGTTATGTACGGCTTCAGAATACTGTTGAGGGGCTTCTTGCAAGCCGCAGCATGACCGGCGGAGACTGGCAGTTCGATGGCGCGATCGCACTTGTTGATATGGTGACGGGGAAGAAAATACAGCTAGGCGATAAAATACGCGTAAAGCTTGCGTCAGCCGACGTATCCTCCGGGCACATTGATTTTGAAATGATTAAAATTGCGGTATAGAAGCCGAATATTATCCGGCGCGGCGGGAAACAATAACCGCAATCAAAACAGATTGCGAGGCGGTAATATGAAAAGCGAAAAGCCGAACGGCAATCCCGGTAAAATCCACGGAAACAAGGCTAAAATCGACAAATCGAAAGACATCGTTCCTGTGTTTTCAACCGTTGCCGATATCCTGACTTACAATGAAGAGAGCGTAAAACGCGGCGAAAGCCACGAAAACGTATCTCACGCCAAGGAATATGTCGATGAAAATCATAAATGATTTCATAGTGAAAAGCGCGAAAGGTAAGCTTTCGCGCTTTATATTTTTTCGCCTTGAATTTACATATTTTATCTGTTATGATAAATATTAGTATTAATAGCGGAGGTGGCAATCATGNTTGCGCTGATAGTGATCCTTTTTTTATTGGCTTTTTTAATCGTGCTGATCGTGTTGTTTACCCGCTACTTTAAAATTGAAAAAGAAGTTACGATCATAAGGCCGGAAAACGATGCNCTCCCTGGCCTGAATTTTGGCGNGGACGGAGGAGATGAGCAATCCGGGCAAAATGAAAAAGAGCCGGATCTTATCAACCTGATCGACTATTTTAATGACGGAGAAAAGGAAAGGGAAAAAGAAGAACAAGAACAAGACAGGGACACCGAGAAAAAAGAGGAAAAGAAAAGCCTTCAAAGCGGCGGCGGCAGCGAAGATTTTACGGCGACGGATAAGCTTACCGATTTAAAAAAGGGACGCNCNTTCTTTGTCGACTGCAGAAAAAAACTCGAAGAGGCAAAACATGAAGGGCATATTTACTGCGCCGCATATTTTGATTATGACAGGTTTCGCTTTTTAAACAGCTTAAAGGGTGCTGCGACCAGCGACTACGTATTGACGCAAACGGCGATACAATCCCGGCGGATATTCCCTGAAAANGCGATGATAACGAGAGTTTCCTGCGACCATTTTGTAGTGGTGTTCCCGCTTATGGACTTAAATCTTTTTGGCGAGTACTACGAGCAGCTAAGGCGGATGTGCGACAAAATAAGGGGCGATATCGCGATTAAGGCCGGTATGCGTATCAGCCTCGGGTTTGCGACCACCGACAACGATACGAGCTACGATATAAACGTGCTGATAGCGCGGGCGAACGTGGCAAGGCACTGCGCCAAGGTCACAAAGGCGGAACGGTTTGAAACATATGATGAATCCATGTGTTCCAGCGGGTTCTTCGGCGATACGCTGATGGAAAACTACTCCGACTGCCAGTATGGCGATGATTTTACGGTATATTACGAGACGCAGCTTGATTTGGTATCGCAAAAAATTGTAGGCTGCGACGCGTTTGCCCGGTGGAACTACGAGCTGAGCGGCGAGGGAACCGGCTCCATATCGCAGGAAACCGGCAGAATCCCGACGAACAACGAAAAAATAGTTTACCAGGCCTGCCGCGCCGCAAGCCGCTGGCGAAAAGCGGGACGCGAAGCGATTCCTGTTCTTGCCGAGCTTCCGGTAACGGATTTGTTTAGAGCCGACGTCGATGATTTTATCGGCAAGTGCCTGATGGAATTCCAGGTTGAGCCGTCAAGCCTTGTCGTCAAAATAGACGCGTCTATCGTGCGCCTTGACTGGTATACATGCTCAAAGCAGATAAAAAAAATCAAGGAGCTTGGCGTCAAGGTCTGTATTTTCAACATGGATACCGGATATACGCACCTTGAATTTTTGTCGGGGCTTCCCATCGACTTTATAAAGCTGCACAGAAGCTTTGTGCACGGTATCGATTCATCGCCCGAAAACCTTGACAAATGCCGCAAAATCGTTGACAGAGCGGCCGCGATCGGCGCGAAGACCATATTTGAAGGCGTTGATAAAGTGGAACAGGCGTCGGCGATGCACGCTATCCACGCAAAGACAATCGTACAGGGCAGGTATACCGGAAAGCCGGGCTTAGCCGATGATTTAACGCGCATCCTGCCCGAATATATTGAAAGGCGGCTGTCTGAAAGCACGGTTATCCTGGACGAGGATGATTTCGCAAAGGGAAATTATAATTTGTAAAAGGCAAAACAGTTTCTATTCCCGGTTCAAATAATCCCGCAAGAATACTTCTCTGCCCTCGCGCATGTAAACGCGCGGTACGCGCTTGCCAACGAGGCAGGCGCGTTCGTAATTTATGGTGCCGGTGCATTCCGCGATTTCGTCAAGCGTAACGGCGTTTTCGCCGTCTTTGCCGACGACCGTCACTAAATCCCCCGCCGACACGCCGCCGATATGCGTGACGTCGAGCATGAGATAGTCCATACAGACACGCCCGATAACCTGGGCGTACTGCCCGCGGACCAGCATCCTGCCAGCGTTTGAAAGCGCCCTGGGATACCCGTCGGCGTACCCGGTCGAAACGGTGGCGACGGTTATCTTTTTTTCCGCCGTGAATGTTCTGCCGTAGCTCACGGGCGTTCCCGCTTCGATCTCCTTTACCTCGGCGATATTAGAATAAAGCTCCATCGCGGGGCGCAGATGAATCAGGCCCGCGCAGTCCGCGCTGGGGTTAAGGCCGTATAAAGCAATCCCGACCCTTACCATGTCCATGTGCATTTCGGGATACCGGATCGCCCCGCCGGAGTTGCAGCAATGCTTTAGCCTGAAGGTTAGACCGGATGCGCCAAGCGACCGCAGCAAGCTGCAAAACCGGTTGAATTGCAGCCTTGTGTAGACCTCGGCGCTTTCCCCGGCTTCGTCGGCGCATGCAAAATGCGTAAATATCCCCTCGGCGTCAAAGCTTTCGTAAGACGCCGCCTTGCGGATATCCTCTTCGCCGCTAAAATGAAACCCTATCCTCGACATTCCCGTGTCCACCTTGATGTGCACGGGGATTTTTTCGTCCAAGCCAACGCACGCCTCCGACAAAGCCTTTGCGTATCCCGATGAATGGACGGTCTGCTTTAAGCCGTAACGGATTAAGTCGGCGGCGTTTTCCGCAGGAGTTGGGCCAAGGATAAGGATAGGCGCGGTGATTTCGTTTTTGCGCAGGTATACCGCTTCGTCAAAGCAGCTCACGCCGAGCATGTCGGCTCCGATGCGCTCGAGCTCCTTTGCGACCGGAAGGTCGCCGTGGCCGTATGCGTCGGCTTTCACAACGCCCATAAAAAGGCATCCGGCACGCATGAATTTCTTGATCCCGGCTACGTTGTGCGCGATGTTGTCAAGGCTTATTAAAGCCCGGCACCTTGTCTGATCATTCATATGCTTCTCCTTTAGAACCTGTATTCAATAACGGGGAATGAGGTTCTTATTTCCTCGGCGTCTTTAAAAGCGTTACGCCGATTGAATTTAAAAGGATGGACGAAATTATAAATACAGGTATTAAAGCGCCGCCCACAGCCAGCGCGAACAGGATACCGGCGATTAGCAGAAAACAGCCTGCCGCAATGAGGATATAAGCCAATGTTTTGTGATCCTTCTTCATTGAACGGCCTCAATCCTGACAAGAGGCAAAAGCCGATTGAAATCATGGCCGCGGCAAAGCAGCGTGCCCTCGAGCAAAAGCGAGGCGGAAGCCGCGGCCACGCCGTAACGCAGCAGGTCTTTGAGCTCGCGCTTATCCCGGATTGCCCTGCACATACCCGCGACCATGGAGTCTCCTGCGCCCGTAAAGCCTTTCGGAACAATATCCATGGGCGGTGAGAACCACGCCTCCTTGTTGTCGGCGATGAGCGCGCCGTCCCCGCCCATTGAGCAGCAGACGACCTTCACGCCTTTCTTGATGATGTCCCGGCAAGCCTCCACGATATCGCCCCTCGAGTGAATTTTGCACCCGAAGGTTTCCTCAAGCTCGTATGTGTTCGGCTTTATAATATCCGGTTTTGCGAGGACCGCCTGACGCAGCGGCTCCTTTTCGGCGTCCACGATCGTGATGAGCGGGAAATCCCTTACGGCTTCCAGGGATTTCTTGTAAATATCCGCAAAGGATACGCACCCGCCGTTTGGGATACGCCCGGAAAACGTCATGATACAGCTTTTTTTCGCGTGGATTTTGAGCTTTTCCAAGTATTGCTCGATAATCCTCGCGTCAACCTCGTCGCCGTGGCTGTTTACCTCGGTCATCTCGTTTTTTACGGTATCCATCAGCTTCATATTGGTGCGGATATTCCCGCGGGCTATTGCAAAGTCGTGGGAGATGCACTGCTCCTCCAGAAACGTATCGAGCAGGCTCCCGTTGCCGTCGAAGCTAATCCCCGTGCACATGGTGGACACTTCGAGCGCCCGCAAAACGACGGCTACGTTCACGCCCTTGCCGCGCGTATCGGAGCGCGAGGACTCCACCATATTCAGCCCTCCGACGAAAAGCCCGTTTAAGTATAGCGTCAAATCAATGCATGGGTTTAGCGTAACGGTCGTAACCATCAAAAAACCACCTTTATTTTCATAATCTCAACTATATTATATATCCTTGAGGAGAAAAAGTAAAATCCTTTGTGTTGGCGTGTACATAAGGCGTACAAGCGCGGCATATAGTTTATTGGTGATGCAGCGTGATGAAATGGATATTTTCGGGGCTTGTGATTTCAGCCGTATTCTTCGGAATCATAAGCGGACGCATGGGCGCGGTGTCGAACGCGGCGCTTTCGTCCTGCGGCGAAGCCGTGGGGCTGATGATTACGCTAATGGGCTCCATGTGCCTTTGGAGCGGCCTTATGAAAATCGCAGACACTGCGCGGCTTACGGAAAAGATAAGCCGCATGTTTTCCCCGCTGATCGGGGTTTTGTTCGAGGGGATGCACTATAAAAGCGCCGCCGCGAAAGCGATTACGCTCAACATGTCGGCAAACCTGTTAGGCCTTGGCAACGCGGCGACGCCGCTTGGGATCGCCGCTATGCGCGAGATGGAAAAACGAAACCCGAACCCCGGCGTCGCCACAAACAATATGGCGATGTTTGTCGTAATAAACACGGCGTCGCTACAGCTTATACCGACGACGACGGCGATTCTGCGGCAAGCAGCCGGAAGCGAGCGCCCGCTCGACATCATGCCCGCGGTATGGATTTCCTCCATTGTGTCGCTGGCTTCTGGAGTCGTTGTGGCGAAGCTGCTTTCAAAGGCTGGGAAGGGGTCCTAAAATGACGCTTGACAATATGATCATCCCCGTCGTGATGTGCTCGATTATCCTTTACGGCATATCCCAAAAAGTCGATATCTTCACCGTGTTTTTAGAAGGCGCGAAGGATGGCTTTAAAACGAGCATAGCGGTGCTGCCGGCTCTCGTCGCGCTAATGACGTGCGTCGGAATGTTCAAGGCGTCGGGCGCGCTTGATTACGTAACCGTTTTGGCAGAGCCGTTTTCAAGGGTAATAGGGCTGCCGCCCGAGGTTGTGCCGCTTGCTGTCTTAAGGCCCGTATCGGGAAGCGGGGCGATCGCAATCTACAAGGATATCCTTGAAAGCTTTGGGCCCGACAGCTTTATCGGGCGCATCGCAAGCGTAATGGAGGGCTCAAGCGAAACCACGTTTTACACAATAGCCGTATACTTTGGCGCCGCGGGAATTGCAAAGACGCGGCATACGCTTCCGGCCTCGGTCGCCGCGGATTTTGCGGTGGTGTTCATGAGCGTCTTAATGGTGCGGATGTTATTTTAATAATCCATCGCAGACATTCTGTAGTAGTCCTCGGCCATAGCCTTCAGCTTAGACGGGTCCGCGATGCGGTAACATCTCCTGCCTTCCTTTTCCAATATCCCCTTAGCGCACAGATTCTCAAGCACGCGGACCAGATGGCGGTACGAAGCTCCTAAGAGCTCGCTGGTTTCCGTTAGGTTTTCACGAAAAACCCCGTCAATCTGAGCCAATGCAATATAGGAGCAAACCCTTGTCTTGAGTGGATAAAGCAGGTTCAAAGCGGCGTTTTTGGATGAACGGGCAAACATCATTGATAAAACGGTATTGAGATACCGCAAAAAAGGCAGGCTGTTTTGCAGCAGCTTCCGGTTTGGGGAAATAGCCACGGCCATGCAAACAACATCGGTGGCGGCCTGAGCGGTCGCAGTGGCGGGATAATCCGTTAAGGCTTCGATGCTTCCGATAATCCCTTCTGCCTGATAAAAACAGACAAGCAGGGTCTTTCCGTTTTTCGAGGTGGTGGAAACCTTTATTTTACCCTCAACTACATAGAGCATATAATGTAGGGCGTCCCCCTCCATGCACAAATACTCGCCCCTCTTGTAGCGAAACAGCATGGGCGGCACCGCAACTAGATCAGCAAGACCGTACTTGTCAATCCATTTTTCATATTCAGGTGTGACAGGCATTTTCGTCATATGCATCCTCCCCCGATATTATGACATAAGTCATATTTATTTGCAATCATTCCTCCTATAATTCGTAATTAGGAGGTGCGGAAAATGAAGCCCGATCATCTGACAAATCACCGGATTTTACCCGACGGCAGCGTTGCGTTCGNTACNNGNCCCCGTGTATCGGTAACCTGCCCATGCTGCTGGACCGATCAGCGTTCATACCGAAACGCCTGCTATCACTGCGGGAGAGCTTTTCTATATTTAGACGAACAATTGACAACACGCATAGATTTACAGAAGCTTGATAAAGAAATAAGATAAAAACAGGGATTTTTTGAATTTCCTGTTGATTTTTGAAAAACAGTCGTGTATAATAATGCTTGTCTCTAAAAATAGGACGATTAGCTCAGTTGGGAGAGCATTCGCTTGACGTGCGAAGGGTCAGCGGTTCGAACCCGTTATCGTCCACCACGGGGTGCTGTCTCTGCAATAGTGGGGGCGGTACTTTTTTTGAGATAACATGACGGGCGCCGGCATATCATATAATTGACAATGGGTAACTGTCAATTATATGTGTCGGGGGCGCTTATGAAGAAATATCGTGTCATTAGGCTAAAACCTGTGGCGGTTATAGTCATTGGGCTTTTAGCGTGCGCCTGCATCGGCATTGCGGGCGGGATTTTAAGGGCGGCGCCTGCATGGTCGCCGAACGCAAAGCACCCGGTTTATTCCGTGGAAACTGAAAACCCCCATGTATCGCTCGGTATCAACTGCGCGTGGGGCAACGAGGATATCCCGCAACTTCTTTCTGTTCTGGACAGCTATCATATCAAGGCTACATTTTTTATCGTCGGCGAATGGTGCGATAAGTTCCCGGAATCCGTGAAGCAAATAAGCGAAGCCGGACATGAAATCGGCAGCCATTCCGACACGCACGCCGACATGACAAGGCTTGACGACGCGGGCGTCCTGCGTGAGATACGCGCATCGAGAGAGAAGCTGGAGCGCGTTTCGGGAAAGGCCGTGACGCTGTTCCGCACACCGTCGGGCGCATACAACGACCGCGTGGTAACGCTGATAGAGCAGGAGGGCATGATCCCGGTGCAATGGGATTTAGACAGCATCGACTACAAAGACCCAAGCCCCGAAACCATGCGCGAGAGGATTCTTAAAAATCTTAAAAACGGCTCTATCATGCTGTTTCACAGCGGGGCGAAGAACACGCCCCGGGCACTTCCGCTGGTGATTGAAGCGGTGACTGAAAAGGGATACCGGTTTGTCGGCGTTTCGGAGCTTGTCCACGAGCCGCCGTATGCCGTGGATTATACGGGCAGGCAGCATAAAGCGGAGAAATCGGCAAAGGAGTGAGCGTATGGCTTTTTCTAAAAAGAAGAAAGAGCCGCCGTTTGTCTCGGCGGTGATTGTGGCGGCGGGCTTGGGAAAGCGCATGAACGGCATGGATACGCAGTTAGAGCCCCTTGACGGCATGCCCGTTATCGCGCACAGCATCGGCGCGTTTTCCGGCTGCCCGCTGATATCCGAGATTGTCGTCGTTTGCAGGGAAGACCAGACGCTCGATATTTACGATTTAATCCGGTTTTATGAGCTTGAGAAGGTTACCGGCGTCGTAACCGGCGGCGAAAACCGGCAGGACTCCGTCTTTCTTGGAGTCCGCGCGTGCAGCGAAAAAGCGGCGTTTTATGCAATCCACGACGGCGCAAGGCCGCTGATTTTGCCACAGGACATCGAAGAATGCCTTTACACCGCGCTTGAAACGGGTGCCGCTGCGACAGGGGTTCCGGTTAAGGATACGGTTAAGGTCATCGGCAAAGACGCGGTGGTTATCTCGACGTCCGACCGCCATCATCTTTGGGCGGTGCAGACGCCGCAAATCTTTAAAGCCGGTATATATAAACGGGCGATGGAGATTTCTGAGCGCGACAAGTGCGCATACGCCGACGACTGCCGGCTTGTGGAGCGCGCGGGATATCCGGTCGCAATGGTTGAGGGCGGCGACGGCAACGTCACAATCACAACGCTTGAGGACCTCGCCGTCGCGCACGCGATTTTGGAGTTTAGGCTAAACGGAGGGCTTCTGCCATGACGATGAGAATCGGGCACGGTTACGACGCGCACAGGCTGGCAGCCGGTCGCGCGCTTATAATCGGCGGAGTGAAGATACCGCATGACAAGGGGCTGCTTGGGCATTCAGACGCGGATGTGCTGCTCCACGCGGTGATGGATGCCATGCTGGGCGCCGTAGCGCATGGCGACATCGGCGTTCTTTTCCCCGACAGCGACCCCGCTTATGAAAACGCGGACAGCTTAAAAATGTTGAGAGAGGTTAAGAAAATTATTGCTGAAAAGGGGTTCGCGCTTATAAACCTTGACGCCACCGTCATCGCGCAAAAGCCGAAGCTTATGCCGTATATCCCGAAAATGAGGGATCGTATCGCCGCGGCTTTAGAAGCAGACGTAAGCTGCGTCGGCGTGAAGGCCACAACAGAGGAGGGCCTCGGCTTTACCGGCAGCCTTGACGGGATTGCAGCCCATGCCGTTGTCCTTTTAGAAAAGACTTAGAACCTGTATTCAATACTCGAAACACCGCCGCGTCGTCATTCCTCATTATTGAATACAGATTCTTAAATGTTCACGCGCGCCTTTTATACCGCATAGTATGATACAGATTAAATTCGTTTAATTTGTATTTTTTTTATTTTATGATGTAAGAGGTGAGAGAGCTTGCAGAAAGCTATAATCAGGCTGACCTCGGTGACATACGCAATCAGGGCGCAAAAGCTTCTGGAACGTCAAGGTATACGGTCGACAATCAAAAAGTTTGCACGAAGCTTGGAGGTAAATGGTTGCGGTTACGGTGTTGAGATAGACAAAATGGATTTGGACAAAGCGGCGGGAATCTTAAAATCCGCCGATATCCGCATTGTAGCGTGGGAGTAATCACAAAACCAAAAGGGCAAAGGCTCGGAAAGGGGAAAACATGATATATTTCGACAACGCGGCCACAACATACCCGAANCCGAAGCGCGTATACGAAGCGATGTCAAAGGCGATGGAACGCTATGGCGCAAACCCGGGGAGAAGCGGGCATAAGCTGTCAATTGAAACCGCAGTACAGGTTTATGAGGCAAGGGAGGCGGCCGCAAGCATGTTTAACGCCGAAAGCGCCGAGGANGTTGTGTTCACCTCGAACTGTACGCACGCGTTAAACTTCGCCTTAAAGGGCGTTTTAAAACGCGGCGACCATGTTATCATCTCTGACCTTGAGCATAATTCCGTATCAAGGCCGGTTTTTACGCTTTCGGAAAAAGGCGTTATCACATTCGACGTCGCAAGCGTCGACCCGGATAACGACGAAAAAACCGTGAACAACTTTAAACGCCTTATTAANCGCAACACAAAGCTGATTGCGTGCGCCCACGGCTCTAATGTGTGGGGATTAAGGGCGCCTATCCAAAAGCTGGGGGACATGGCGCGGGAATACGACGTGCTGTTTTTGGTAGACGCCGCCCAAACCGCCGGGATTGTTCCGATAGACATAAAAAAGCTTGGCATTGATTTTTTCTGCACATCGGGGCATAAGAGCCTTTACGGACCGCCCGGGACAGGGCTTCTCATCACGCCGCTCGGCTCCGTAATAGACACCGTGTTCGAGGGAGGCACGGGCAATATGTCCGGTAGCATGGCGCAGCCCGACGGGATGCCGGAACGCCTTGAAAGCGGCACGGTCAACACGGCCGGTATCATCGGGCTTGGCGCGGGGATCAAATATGTAAGCGAAAAGGGCATAGAACATATCTACAAGCAATCCATGCAAATCGGGCGCACAGTATACGACGGGCTTAGAAAGATGAANGGTGTAAGGCTTTATACAAAAAGCTTCCGGGAGGGCAGGCATTTGCCTGTCATCTCCTTTAACATAGACGAGGTAATGTCCGAGGATGTAACGGCAATGCTTTCCGACGAGGGATTTGCAATACGCGGAGGATTGCATTGCGCGCCTCTTGCCCATGAGAAAATGGGAACGCTTAAGTCGGGCGCCGCAAGGGTCAGCATCGGCAGCTTTAACACAAAAAGGCAGGCCGAACGACTCTTAACGGCGATTGAAAGAATCAAAGCTAAAAATTCATAGTTTGGCATTGATTTATAAACAGCGCTATGGCATAATAGAATAACACGATTATAGCCCCTAAAAGGATACGAATATTTGTGGTGAATTTAAACAGTATCTGGCATGATTTTTACAACAGCTTATTAAGCGCGCTAAAAACAATTGGGCCGGCCGATTTTATCGACTGGCTTGTTGTTGCGTTCTTGATTTACCACGCTGTGTTTTTGGTGCGCGAGACACGAGCCATGCAGCTTGTAAAAGGCATCGTCGCCATTTCGGTCATGTCTGTCCTCTCAAACTGGCTTGGCATGAACACTTTAAAGTTTGCGCTTGAAAACATATTGCGTTCAGGCGTTTTGCTGATTGCAATCCTGTTCCAGCCGGAGCTGCGCCGTGCGCTGGAGCAGATGGGCAGGAGCAAAATCGCGGGCGGAATCACAGGTATCTTAGCCGCCGACCAAACCGAATCGGAGGCTGAAAGCGCTGAAGCGCTGATTAACATTCTATGCGAGAGCGTGGAGCACTTGTCCAGCGAAAAAACAGGCGCGCTGATTGTAATCGAGCGCGAAATCAAGCTGGGCGAAATCATCAATACAGGCACGGTAACCGATTCAAAGCCGAGCGTTGAGCTTATAGAAC
>JGI24701J34945_10001201_pt1 | contig 13366 bp, 8 predicted proteins | sample TergutTh196P3_FD_34945 | JGI IMG/M metagenome (IMG submission 34945)
CCTATCGGTTATCTTATAAGGAGGATTAATCCGTGATTAGAAAAAGCGGCGAATACACCGTTGAAAACCGCGCATGCGGCGGCAGCTCGGATATCTTTGAGGTTCGACACAGGTTTAGCTCCGAAGAAATGTTCCAAAAGACAAGGCTTTTCTCGGAAATTGTATTTGAGCCGGGGTTTTTAATCCCCATGCACACACACCAAAACGACGTCGAGATATTCTNTGTTCTGGAGGGCGAGCTTGTAAGCATCGATGCCGACGGCGGGGAAAATCCNTTTGTAAAGGGCGATTACATGGTCACGGGCGGCGGCGAAAGCCACAGCCTGCGCAACGATTCGGGGAAGCTTGCGAAGATTCTGGCGATTATTATGAATTAAGCCAGTCAACGCACATTTCATGTCGCACAGGTGTTTTTTGCAAGCTTGTTTATTGACAACGAGAAAAGCAGCGGGAAAATCCCCGCTGCTTTTTAAAGCTTAATTTACTCGTAGCACTTGATTACAACGCCGGAGCCTACCGTGCGCCCACCCTCGCGGATCGCGAAACGAAGCTCGTTTTCAATCGCGATGGGGGTAATCAGCGTTACATCCATTTCGATGTTGTCGCCGGGCATGCACATCTCAACGCCGTCAGGCAGCTTGATGACGCCGGTAACGTCGGTTGTCCTGAAATACTGTGGGCGGTAGTTATCAAAGAACGGCGTGTGGCGCCCGCCCTCGGACTGCTTTAAGACGTAAACCTGGCCTCTGAACTTTGTAAGCGGCTTAATGGAGCCGGGTTTGCACAGTACCTGTCCGCGCTGGATGTCGGTCCTTTGTACGCCGCGAAGCAGAACGCCGATATTGTCGCCGGCTTCGGCGTAGTCAAGAATCTTGCGGAACATCTCAACGCCGGTAACGACGACCTTGCGTGTTTCATCCGACAAGCCGACCATTTCAACTTCCTCGCCGGTTTTGACTTGGCCTCTTTCAACGCGCCCGGTAGCGACTGTGCCGCGCCCGGTAATGGTGAACACGTCCTCGACAGGCATCAGGAACGGCAGGTCAGCCTTGCGCTCAGGCGTCGGGATATAAGCGTCCACCTCGTCCATCAGCTTCAGGATTGACTCGTAAACGGGGTCGTTTGTGTCGTCGGGGCCTTCAAGGGCCTTGAGGGCCGAACCGATGACGATAGGCGTATCGTCGCCGGGGAAATCATATTCGCTTAACAGTTCGCGGATTTCCATTTCAACGAGTTCAAGAAGCTCGGGGTCGTCAACCTGGTCCGATTTGTTCATGTAAACGACGATATAAGGAACGCCAACCTGACGTGAAAGCAGGATATGCTCGCGCGTCTGCGGCATGGGGCCGTCCGCCGCCGACACGACAAGAATCGCACCGTCCATCTGGGCTGCGCCCGTAATCATGTTTTTAACATAGTCGGCGTGGCCGGGGCAGTCGACATGCGCGTAGTGGCGTTTGTCGGTTTCATATTCAACGTGCGCGGTGTTAATCGTGATGCCGCGCGCTTTTTCTTCCGGCGCCTTGTCGATTTGGTCATACGCCACGAACTGGGCGTTGCCCTTCATGCCGAGGGTTTTCGTAATCGCGGCCGTAAGCGTGGTCTTGCCGTGGTCGACGTGACCGATTGTTCCGATGTTAATATGAGGTTTTGTACGTTCAAATTTTGCTTTTGCCATTTTTAAATTTTTCCTCCCTTTGTATTCAGGATTTTCGTTCTTGTACTGCTGGTTACAACTGTTATTGTATCAAGCAAATGCGGAAAATGCAATAGATTGGTTAATTATTTTCCTTGATTTGTCATGATTCCTTCGGCAAGTGATTTCGGAAGCTCGATATAGTGCGACGGCTCCATCGTATATTGCCCGCGTCCCTGTGTCTTTGAGCGCAAATCGGTAGCGTACCCGAACATCTCGGAAAGCGGTACAAACGCGTCAATCTGCTGTGCGGCGCCCCTTGCGATCATGCCCTGAATCTGTCCGCGGCGGCTGCTTAAATCGCCCATGACGTCGCCCATGTAATCCTCGGGAACCGTGACCGTCACNTTCATGATTGGCTCAAGCACGCACGGGTCGGCTTTCTTCATCGCCTCTTTAAACGCCATTGAGCCCGCGATCTTAAACGCCATTTCCGATGAGTCGACCTCATGGTAGCTTCCGTCGTAAAGCGTCGCGATGATGTCGACGACCGGGTATCCGGCTAAGACGCCGGCCTGCATAGCGCCCTGTATCCCCTGGTCGACCGGACCGATATACTCCTTAGGAACGGCGCCGCCGACAATCTCGTTTTTAAACTCGTAGCCCTTGCCGCTCTCGTTCGGCTCAATCCTGATTTTAACGTGGCCGTACTGTCCGCGCCCACCGGATTGCCGTGCGTATTTGTTGTCAACCTGCGCGTTTTTGCGGATGGTTTCCTTATACGCTACCTGCGGCTTGCCGACATTCGCCTCGACCTTGAATTCGCGCAGCAGCCTGTCGACGATAATCTCAAGATGAAGCTCGCCCATACCGGCGATGATCGTCTGCCCCGTTTCGGGGTCCGTGTTCACGCGGAACGTCGGGTCTTCCTCTGTGAGCTTTGACAGCGCGATGCCCATTTTTTCCTGACCGGCCTTTGTTTTTGGCTCAATCGCCACACGGATGACCGGCTCCGGGAAATCCATTGACTCTAATATGACCGGATGCTTCGGGTCGCATACCGTGTCGCCCGTCGTCACGTTTTTAAAGCCGACGGCGGCGGCAATGTCTCCGGCGTAACAGATTTCGAGGTCCTGCCGGTGNTTCGCGTGCATCTGCACGATCCGCCCGATGCGCTCGTTTGCGTCCTTCGTCGCGTTAAAGACGGCGCTGCCGGCCTTGACGGTTCCGGAATACACCCTGAAGAAACACAGTTTTCCGACAAACGGGTCTGTCGCCACCTTGAATGCGAGCGCCGAAAACGGCTCGTCATCCGATGAAGGCCTTGTCTCCTCTTTGTCCGTATACGGGTTGACGCCGGNAATCGGCGGCACGTCGACAGGCGACGGCATATACTCGACTATAGCGTCGAGCAGCTTCTGAACGCCCTTGTTTTTGTATGAGGTCCCGCATACGACGGGGACCATCATGTTCGCGACAGTAGCTTTGCGTATGCAGTCCTTGATGTCCTGTTCGGGGATGTCGGCGCCCTCAAGNTACCGCTCCATGATGGTGTCGTCCTGTTCAGAGACAGCCTCAAGCATGTTATTGCGGTGTTCCTCAGCCATGTCTTTTAACGCTTCGGGGATTTCCCCTATACGGATATCCTGCCCCAAATCATCGTGATAAACATATGCTTTCATTTCGACTAGGTCTATGATGCCTTTAAATTCCGCTTCGGAGCCTATCGGAAGCTGAATCGGTACGGCATTGCATTTTAGCCGGTCNTTCATCATATCCACAACGCGGAAGAAATCCGCTCCCATGATGTCCATCTTATTGATGTACGCCATGCGCGGGACATGGTATTTATCCGCCTGATGCCATACGGTCTCAGACTGCGGCTCGACGCCGCCTTTTGCGCAAAAAACAGTTACCGAGCCGTCTAAAACGCGAAGCGATCTCTCGACCTCTACTGTGAAATCTACGTGTCCGGGCGTGTCTATAATATTTATTCTATGGCCGTTCCAGAATGTAGTAGTAGCCGCGGAGGTTATGGTTATACCTCTTTCCTGCTCCTGCTCCATCCAGTCCATTGTGGCAGAGCCTTCGTGGGTTTCACCGATTTTATAAGTTTTGCCGGTGTAAAAAAGGATGCGCTCTGTGGTAGTGGTTTTACCAGCGTCAATGTGGGCCATTATGCCTATATTTCGCGTAAGTTCCAACGCTACGTCCCTTGGCATAGTGTCCTCCTAATAGTAATCAGAAAATAGTAAATAGAGAATCGTGGTTTGCCGGGTTGAAAATGCGGGCCTGCGGTAAACGCCTGGGCCGCTGACAACCGACGGCTAATTACCACCTGTAATGTGCAAAAGCTCTGTTTGCCTCGGCCATCTTGTGTGTGTCCTCGCGCTTTTTGACAGAGCCGCCCGAGCTGTTAAGGGCGTCCATAATCTCGCCGGAAAGCCTTTCCTTCATGGTTCTTTCGCCGCGCCTGCGCGAATAGTCCGTAAGCCATCTCAGCCCCAGCGTAGTACGGCGTTCGGCCCTTACTTCCATCGGAACCTGATATGTCGCGCCGCCGACGCGGCGTGCTTTGACCTCCAGCACCGGCATAATGTTTTCGAGCGCCTGCTCGAAAGCGTCAAGGGGTTCTTTCCCCGTTTTTGTTTTTACAATGTCGAACGCGCCGTATACAATCTTCTGCGCCACGCCTTTTTTGCCGTCATACATGATGTTGTTTATCAGACGCGTGACAAGCTTCGAATTGTACATAGGATCAGGCAAAACATCACGTTTTGCAATCTTACCTCTTCTTGGCACTTCGCTTCCCTCCTTCATATTAAAATGAATTCATCGGTACTCGAAAGTGACAAAACTCTCGTCGGCGCCAATTGGAGGCTATCTATGATTAAGCCGCCAAATGGCAGTGATAATGCGAGTTATTTGTTACTTTTTAAGACCCTGCTGATGATTTCGGGCGCTTTGTCCCGTACTTTGACCTTGACTGCCTGCGGTTTGCGACGCCCTGGGCGTCGAGCGTACCGCGGATGATGTGGTAACGGCAGCCGGGCAAATCCTTGACGCGCCCGCCGCGGATCAGAACAACGCTGTGCTCCTGCAGGTTATGCCCCTCGCCGGGGATGTAGGCCGTAGCTTCGATCAAGTTCGAAAGCCTTACCCTTGCGATTTTCCTAAGCGCCGAGTTCGGCTTCTTAGGCGTTGCTGTCCTGATTGCAGTGCAGACGCCGCGCTTTTGCGGGGAGTTCTGGTCGGTGAGAATCCTCTTCTTCGAGTTTAAGTTCTTAAGCAGCGCCGGAGCGGTGGATTTCTTCGTCATGACTTCCCTGCCCTTGCGTACAAGCTGGTTAAAGGTTGGCATATGGCACCTCCATTCTATAATAAGATTTATTCTTCATGGCCTATAAAGCCATGTAAAATACAGGAAATTATCACCCAAATGTGGATTTTACCATTATCTTCGCGATTTGTCAATGATATTTTTTTCTAATACGGTCCCGATTCATAGACAATATCGTTTTTGAGCGCTTCATATGCGGCGGAATAATCCGCGGTATCGGCATAATCCACGGCGTCGGCGAAGTCGCTTTTAATCTCCGCGCGCTCTTTTTTATATTTGTTGTAGACTACGGTACCCGTACCCGCCGGAATAAGCTTGCCGATGATGACGTTTTCTTTTAGTCCGACAAGCGGGTCGATCTTGCCCATGATGGCAGCTTCGGTGAGCACCCTTGTCGTCTCCTGGAACGCGGCGGCCGACATGAACGATTCCGTTGCAAGCGACGCTTTCGTAATACCCAAAAGCAGCGGCGTCTTCGTCGCGAGCCTGCGCTCACCGCCGTCCTGCGCGTTTAGTTCGGCTATCCTTGCGTTTTCCGCTTCAAATTCATGCTTTGCGACAGTCGAGCCTGAAATCAGATGTGTGTCGCCCTGATCGTCGACCTTGATTTTGCGCATCATCTGCCTTACTATGACCTCGATATGCTTGTCGTTGATGTCAACGCCCTGCGTGCGGTAAACGCGCTGGACTTCCTGGATAAGATAATCCTGTACGGCAAGCTCGCCGTTTACCTGCAATATCTCGCTCGGCTCTGCGCTGCCTTCAGTGAGGTGCGTGCCTTTTTTGACGGTATCGCCCTCCGAAACCGAAAGGGTGGAGCCGTAGATGACCTGCTTTTCATAGGTTTCGCCGGTTTCGTTGTTCGTAACGACGACAAAGTCGTTGCCTTTCGCATCCTTATCAAACGAAATTATTCCGTCGATGTGGCTGATAATTGCTGAATTCTTCGGCTTTCTCGCCTCGAACAGCTCCTCGACGCGCGGCAGGCCCTGGGTGATATCGCTTGCCGACGCGATACCGCCGGTGTGGAACGTCCGCATTGTAAGCTGTGTTCCCGGCTCGCCGATCGACTGCGCCGCGATAACTCCGACAGCTTCCCCGATTGCCACGGGCTGTCCGTTCGCAAGGTTTGAGCCGTAGCATTTTGAGCATATGCCGTTTTCGGCGTTGCAGTTTAAAATAGAGCGTATCTTAAGCGATTGGATGCCGCTGTCAACGATTCTCTGCGCGTCCATTTCGCCCATCATCTTGTCTTTTGCAACGACGATTTCGCCGGTTTCGGGATGCAGTACGTCCTCGACGGGATAACGTCCCAAAAGCCGCTCGGAAAACTCCTCGATGATCCGGCCGGAGTCCAGTATCTCCTCCACCACGACGCCCTCTGTCGCACCGCAGTCGTCGCTTCTGATGATGACCTCCTGGGATACGTCGACAAGCCGCCTTGTAAGGTAGCCGGAGTCGGCTGTCCTAAGCGCCGTGTCGGCAAGGCCTTTTCGGGCGCCACGCGACGAGTTGAAATATTCAAGGACGTTTAGCCCCTCGCGGTAGTTCGCGCGAATCGGTATCTCAATCGCCTTGCCCGAGGTGTTTGCGATAAGCCCGCGCATACCGGCAAGCTGGCGGATTTGGTCCATGCTTCCGCGTGCGCCCGAGTCCGCCATCATAAAGATGGGGTTGTCACTCTTAAAGCTGTCCTGAAGCGACGCCTTGACCTTATCCGTCGTCTCGTTCCATGTCCTTATCACGCGCTCATACCGCACGTCCTCGGAGAGAAGACCGCGGTCGTACCGGCGCTGTATCTCGTCGATTTTCAGCTCGGCTTCATCGAGGTACTTCGGCTTCTCAGGCGGTATTACCGCGTCAATGACGGCGACGGTAATCGCCGAACGCGTGGAGTACTTAAACCCGAGCGTCTTGATTTTGTCAAGCACCTCGGCGGTTTTTGTCGTCCCGTGGCGCGCAATGCAGCGGTCGATGATTTTCCCAAGCTCCTTCTTGCGGACTAAAAACGATATTTCAAGGTCGAACTGGCTGTCCCTGTCATTTCGGTCGGCAAATCCCAAATCCTGCGGTAACGGCTCGTTGAACAAAATCCGCCCGACGGTCGTTTCAATGATTTTATATTTTTTATACCCGCCGATTTCGCGCGTGATGCGAACCTTTATCGGCGCGTGGAGCCCGATTTCCTTCTCGTGGTAAGCCATAATGGCTTCCGCAGGGTCGCGGAACGCTTTGCCGGCGCCATTTTCTTTCTCGCGCAGCATCGTGAGGTAGTACGCGCCGAGAACCATGTCCTGGGTTGGAACGGTGACGGGCCGGCCGTCCGACGGCTTTAACAGGTTGTTCGCCGCAAGCATAAGGAACCTCGCCTCAGCCTGCGCCTCAGCCGAAAGCGGCACGTGGACTGCCATCTGGTCGCCGTCAAAGTCCGCGTTATACGCCGTGCAGACAAGCGGGTGCAGCTTGAGCGCACGCCCCTCGACTAAAACGGGCTCGAACGCCTGGATACCAAGACGGTGGAGCGTCGGCGCGCGGTTTAACAGGACCGGATGGTCCTTGATCACGACTTCAAGCGCGTCCCAGACTTCTTTCGAAGTCGCCCGCTCGACCATTTTCCTTGCCTGTTTTGCATTTTGCGCGTCTTTGTTGTCTACAAGCCGCTTCATTACGAATGGCTTGAACAATTCGATCGCCATCTCTTTCGGCAGGCCGCACTGATACAGCTTCAGCTCCGGCCCGACTACGATGACGCTGCGCCCTGAGTAGTCGACGCGCTTGCCGAGAAGGTTCTGGCGGAAGCGCCCCTGCTTGCCCTTGAGCATATCCGAAAGGGATTTNAGCGGNCGGTTATTAGGCCCCGTGACCGGACGNCCNCGGCGGCCGTTGTCAATGAGCGCGTCGACCGCCTCCTGAAGCATACGCTTTTCGTTTCGCACGATTATATCCGGCGCGCCCAAATCGAGCAGCTTGTTCAAGCGGTTGTTGCGGTTTATCACGCGGCGGTAAAGGTCGTTTAGATCGCTTGTGGCGAAGCGTCCGCCGTCAAGCTGGACCATCGGCCTGATATCCGGCGGGATGATCGGCACAACGTCTAAGATCATCCACTCCGGCCTGTTTCCGCTTGTTCTAAACGCTTCGACGACCTCAAGGCGCTTTAGCGTCTTTGCCTTTTTCTGTCCGGTAGCGGTTTTCAGCTCTTCCTTTAATTCATCAGAAAGCTCGTCAATGTTGATTTCCGCAAGCAGCTTCTGGACAGCCTCCGCGCCCATCCCGGCCTCGAAGTCGTCCTCNTATGCCTCTTTCATCTCGCGGTATTCTTTTTCCGTCAGCAGCGTATATTTTTTTAAGTTTGTCATACCCGGGTCAATGACGATATACGCCGCGAAATAAAGCACTTTTTCAAGCAGCCGCGGCGACATGTTGAGCAGAAGCCCCATGCGGGAAGACGTTCCCTTAAAATACCAGATATGCGATACCGGCGCCGCCAGCTTGATATGNCCCATGCGCTCCCTGCGGACTTTTGACCGCGTGACCTCAACGCCGCAGCGCTCGCAGACCTTGCCCTTATAGCGTATGCGCTTATATCTTCCGCAATAGCATTCCCAGTCTTTTTGCGGGCCGAATATCCTTTCGCAGAATAAACCGTCGCGTTCCGGCTTTAATGTGCGGTAATTTATCGTTTCCGGCTTTTTGACTTCGCCGTAAGACCATTCCTCAATCGCCTCCGGCGAGGCAAGGCCGATTTTCATAGACTCAAAAACATTAAATTCCAAACCATTACCCTGCTTTCTTATTCAGTTACTCGTCTTCATCATCGTCTATATCGCCGTTGTCAAGGCCGAGAAGCTCGTCGTCGTCATCGTCATCGTCCGAAATAGCGTCGTCTTCAAAATCGTCAAGGTCGGGCTGCTCGATTTCAAACCCCGCGCTGATCTCGGATTCAACCTCGACCGCTTCAAAAATTTCGTCGTCCTTGATGGAAAGCCCCATATTATCGTCGTCGAAGCTTTGCTTTAAGTCGATTTCAAGGTTATCCTTGTCAAGCACCTTGACGTCGAGGCAAAGCGACTGGAGCTCCTTAATCAGGACCTTGAACGATTCCGGTATCCCCGGCTTCGGCACGTTCTGCCCCTTGATAATGGATTCATACGTCTTTACGCGCCCTACAATATCGTCGGATTTTACAGTCAGTATTTCTTGAAGCGTATATGCCGCTCCGTATGCTTCAAGCGCCCAGACTTCCATTTCGCCAAAGCGCTGGCCGCCGAACTGGGCCTTGCCGCCCAACGGCTGCTGCGTTACAAGCGAATACGGCCCCGTTGACCGCGCGTGAATCTTGTCGTCGACAAGGTGGTGCAGCTTTAGGAAATACATGTAGCCGACCGTTACGCGGCTGTCGAACGCTTCGCCCGTGCGCCCGTCGTATATCAGGGACTTGCCGTCCTCTTCAAGCCCGGCGCTGCGCAGCGTATCGCGGATTTCACTTTCATGCGCGCCATCGAAGACAGGCGTCATGATTTTCCAGCCCAAATGATCTGCCGCCCTGCCCATATGGACCTCGAGCACCTGCCCGATATTCATGCGGCTCGGTACGCCAAGCGGGTTTAAAACGATGTCAAGCGGCCTCCCGTCCGGAAGGTACGGCATATCCTCCTGCGGCAAAACGCGCGATACGACGCCCTTGTTCCCGTGGCGTCCCGCCATCTTGTCGCCGACCGATATCTTTCGCTTTTGCGCGATGTAGCAGCGGACAACCATATTAACGCCCGGCGAAAGCTCCTCGAGTTGTCGCGGGTAAACACCTTTACATCCACGATGATGCCGTACTCGCCGTGTGGAACCCGCAGGGACGTGTCGCGCACCTCCCGCGCCTTTTCGCCGAAAATCGCGCGCAGCAGGCGCTCCTCCGCGTTAAGCTCGGTTTCGCCCTTCGGCGTGACCTTGCCAACAAGGATATCTCCCGCGCGGACTTCGGCGCCGATGCGGATAATCCCGCGTTCGTCAAGCTCCTTTAAGACGTCCTCGCCGACGTTCGGGATATCGCGGGTAATCTCCTCCGGACCAAGCTTTGTATCGCGCGCCTCGATCTCATATTCCTCAATATGAATCGATGTAAATACGTCTTCCTTTACAAGCCTTTCGTTGATGAGGATGGCGTCCTCGTAGTTATAGCCCTCCCACGTCATAAAGCCGACAAGTACGTTCTTTCCAAGGGATATCTCGCCGTCGGCGGTGGCGGGGCCGTCGGCAATGACGTCGCCGGCTTTTATCTTGTCCCCGATTTTCACAAGGGGCCTCTGGTTTATGCATGTCCCCTGATTGGAGCGCAGGAATTTTATAAGCCTGTATGAATTTTGGCGCCCGTTTTCGTCGCGCAGGATAATTTCCCTTGCCGAGACCTTTTCAACGGCGCCGTCTTCTTTTGCGATTACAACGACGCCGGAGTCCATCGCGGCCTTATATTCCATGCCGGTGCCGACAATCGGGCTTTCCGGATTTAAGAGCGGCACGGCCTGCCGCTGCATGTTCGAGCCCATCAGCGCGCGGTTCGCGTCGTCGTTTTCTAAAAACGGTATCATCGACGTCGCGACCGATACGACCATCTTCGGCGAAACGTCCATAAAGTCGACGCGTTTGGCGGGAACCTCCTGGATTGTATCGCGGTAACGCACGGTTACGCGCCTGTCAACAAAGCAGTTGTTCTCGTCAAGCTTTTCGTTCGCCTGCGCGACGACATAATCGTCCTCGACGTCCGCGGTCATGTATACGACCTCGTCGGTGACGAAGTGCGAATCTGGGTCGACGCGGCGGTACGGCGCTTCGATAAAGCCGTACTCGTTAATCCGCGCAAATGTCGCAAGGTACGAGATAAGCCCGATGTTCGGCCCTTCAGGCGTCTCGATCGGGCACATGCGCCCGTAATGGCTGTAGTGTACGTCGCGCACCTCAAACGACGCGCGGTCCCTCGAAAGCCCGCCGGGACCAAGCGCGGAAAGGCGGCGCTTGTGCGTCAATTCCGCAAGGGGGTTCGTCTGGTCCATGAACTGGCTTAACGGCGACGAGCCGAAAAACTCCTTAATCGCCGCCATAACCGGGCGGATGTTTATGAGCGCCTGAGGCGTGATNACGTCCATATCCTGNGTCTGTGTCGTCATGCGCTCGCGGATAACGCGCTCCATCCTTGAAAACCCGATGCGGAACTGGTTTTGCAAAAGCTCGCCGACGCTGCGTATCCGGCGGTTGCCGAGATGGTCGATGTCGTCGGTCGTGCCGAGCCCGCGGTTTAAGTTGCACAAATAGTTGATGGACGCGAAGATATCGTCCTTTATAATATGTTTCGGTATCAGCTCGTCTATGCGCGATTTTATGGCTTCGCGAACCGCCGCCTCTTCCGTGTTTTCCTCAAGTATCTCGCGGAGGACGGAAAACCGAACCTTTTCGTTGACGCCAAGCTCAGCGCAATCGAAACCGACGAAATTTTTGATATCGACCATACCGTTTGACGAAACCTTCACTTCGATGTCCTTGACCATGACNAACACGTTATCGACGCCGGATTTTTCAATCAGGAACGCTTTTGCGCGTGAAAGAACCTCGCCCGCATCGGCCATAAGCTCGCCCGTGAGCGGGTTGATGACCGGCTGNGAGAGGGTCTGTCCGACAATCCTGCCGGAGATTGAAAGCTTTTTATTGTATTTATAGCGGCCCACACGCGACAAATCGTAGCGCCTCGGGTCAAAAAACAGGTTGTCGATATGGGTCTGGGCCGATTCGACCGTAGGCGGCTCGCCCGGGCGGAGCTTGCGGTAAACCTCAAGCAGCGCTTCCTCGACGTTGTTGGTCCCGTCTTTTTCAAGGGTCGTCTTGACAAGGATGTCCTCGCCGAAAAACTCTTCAATCTGGGCGTTGCTGCCAAGCCCCAGCGCGCGGACAAACGTCGTCACCGGAAGCTTGCGGTTTTTATCGATCCTCACATAAAAGATGTCGTTTGAATCGGTTTCGTATTCAAGCCACGCGCCCCGGTTCGGGATGATGGTGGACGAATAAAGCTCCTTGCCGGCCTTGTCCCGCGCTAAGGAATAATAAACGCCCGGGCTCCTTACAAGCTGCGAGACTACGACGCGTTCGGCGCCGTTTATGATAAACGTGCCGCTGTCGGTCATGAGCGGGAAATCGCCCATAAAGATATCCTGTTCCTTGATCTCGCCGGTTTCCTTATTATACAGGCTTGCGCGAACGCGAAGCGGAGCCGCGTAGGTAGTATCCCGCTCCTTGCACTCCTCGATTGAGTATTTCGGCGTTTTTTCCATCCTGTGGTCTATAAAGTTGAGCACAAGGTTACCTTGATAATCTGTTATGGAGGATATATCGCGGAATACTTCCTTTAGCCCCTCTTCAATAAACCAGTTGTAGGAATTCTTTTGCACCTCGATCAGATTCGGCATGTCCAAAACTTCTTGAATCCTCGAGAAGCTCATGCGGACATTGCTGCCTAGTTGCACGGGCTTTACATTCACCATAGGCGTAACATCACTCCATTCAAATATTTGGGACTTGAATCGCGCGCGTTTTCGTGATATAATATTTGCCGTAAAGCATATTTATCCATTTTGATACAGTATATTATTATATAGCTAATTCCACAATATGTCAATGCATATTTTGTCGAATTAGTTGTTTTTTTTTATTTTTATAATTTTACTAAAAATTGTTAAAGTTTTATCCCTTGCTGCCGACAACATTTATAGGAGAACTGTATGCTCCAAGCATTACGAAGGAGGAACATAAAATGTCAGTAAACGGAATGGGCGGTTATAATTACAAAAGCTTAAACGATTATACGACAAGCAAGAAAGCGACCGGCAAAGTTGACGAAGAAAAAGCGAAACCGGCGTCCGGGTCTGAAAAGGCGGCGGAAACTGCACAGCAGCCGAAAGCCGGGACTTATAAGCCCGATATGGATAAAATCCATGCCATGAAGTCGGATCTTAAAAACAATATCGCGGCGTTTAGGCAAATGGTTTTCTCGCAGGCTAAAAGCCAGGGCAGCATGGCGGACAAAGCGGGCGGCATAAACATCCATGATCTTCTTAAAAACATTTCGCCGGGAGAAGCGAAAGCGAACATCTCCGAAGGCGGGTATTGGGGCGTAGAGCAAACCGCAAACCGTATACTGGATTTTGCAAAAGCGCTTTCCGGCGGAGATCCCTCCAAGCTTGAAACGCTGAAAAACGCGGTGTTAAAGGGATTTGACGCTGCTGAGAAAATTTGGGGCGGCAAGCTGCCGTCTATCAGCTACGAAACAAAACAAAAGGTGCTCGAGGGCTTTGAGGCCTGGGCGAACGAAAGTAAGGTTGAGGCCTGATTGGCTTCGTGAACGGGGAAAACAC
>JGI24701J34945_10001202_pt1 | contig 13362 bp, 12 predicted proteins | sample TergutTh196P3_FD_34945 | JGI IMG/M metagenome (IMG submission 34945)
CGGCGTTGGAGGGCGGCGCGGGGGCTTCCGCCTACTCCACGGGAATGGCGGCGGTCGCCACACTAATGGAGATGTTTAAGCCAGGGGACGAAATAATCGCCACGGACGATTTGTACGGCGGCTCGATTCGTTATTTCAACGAAATTTCCACAAAAAACGGGCTACTCATTCGCTTTGTCGATACGTCCGACCTAAACGCACTGGAAGCCGCAATAACCGCCGACACAAAGGCAATTTTTATAGAAACGCCGACCAATCCCTTGATGAAGCTAACGGACATAACCGCCGTAAGGCGCGTTATCGGCGGCCGCGAAATACTGCTTATTGTGGACAATACCTTTTTAACGCCGTACCTTTGCAACCCAATCGCACGCGGCGCGGACATTGTCGTACACAGCGGTACAAAGTTCCTTTCGGGGCATAATGACACGCTGGCAGGATTTCTTGTCGCAAAATCGCCGAAAATAGCCGAAAAGCTCGATTATTTGAAAAAGACAATCGGCGGCGTGCTATCGCCGTTCGATTGCTTTTTGGTAACGCGCGGCATTAAGACCCTCGCCATTCGCATGGAAAAAGCGCAAGAAAACGCGGCAAAAATAGCCGAATGGCTAGAAAAACAGCCAAAAGTAACACAAGTGTACTACCCAGAAATGGGCGCGATGCTTAGCTTTAGAATGGAAAGCGCGGAAGCCGCACAAAGCGTTTTAAATAGGCGGTCGCTTATTTTGTATGCGGAAAGTCTTGGCGGTGTGGAAACGCTGATTACATACCCCATGACCCAGACCCATGCCGATGTGCCTGATGCGGAACAGCGAGGAATAGACGGCACTTTACTTAGGCTGTCAGTTGGTATAGAATCGGCAGAAGATATTATTCAAGATTTGGATAGGGCGATGAGATGAAATACGATTTTGACACGGTGATTGAACGCCGCGGCACAAATTGCATTAAATACGATTTTGCTGTCGAACGCGGCAAGCCTGCCGATGTTCTGCCTTTGTGGGTAGCGGATATGGACTTTCCTGCGCCGCCCGAGGTTTTGGCGGACATACAAAAAGCCGTAGCACACGGCATATTTGGCTACACCGAGCCAAAGGCCGATTATTACGGCGTGGTGTCGGACTGGTTTGGCTCGCGCTTTGGCTATCATGCGGCGCGGCATGAGATTATTACGGCCTCGGGCGTTGTTTTTGCATTGGCACAAATGGTTCGCGCGTTTACTTCGCCGAATGATGCCGTATTATTGCAAACGCCCGTTTATTACCCGTTATTCGACATTATTCTCGACAACGGCAGAACGCTTGTAACTAACTCCTTACGCTACAATAACGGCAAGTATTCCATTGATTTTCACGATTTTGAGCAGAAAATCGTCACGCGCGGCGTAAGGCTGTTTATCCTATGTAGTCCGCACAACCCTGTGGGCAGGGTGTGGACGCGCGGCGAGCTTGCGGAAATGAGTCGAATTTGCGTAAAGCATGGCGTGACGGTTGTGTCAGACGAAATTCATTGCGATTTTGTGTGGCAGGGGCATACGCATACATGCTTTGGCTTGTTGAACGAAAACGCCGTTATCGCCACTGCGCCCAGCAAGACGTTTAATCTAGCAGGCTTGCAAGCCGCGAATATTTTCATTAAAAACTCGGAGCTACGCGAAAAGCTAAAAGCCGAAATAAAACGCAGCGGCTGTGATGGCCCGAATACACTCGGGCTTGTCGCTTGCCAAAGCGCGTACAGCAAGGGCGGTCCGTGGCTGGACGAGCTAAACGCCTATCTTGCGGCAAATATTCGCTTTGTCCGCGAGTTTTTGGCGGAACGGCTTCCCAAGGTTAGGCTCGTAGAGCCTGAGGGGACGTATCTTGTTTGGCTGGATTTTACAGAATATGGGCTTTCGCAAAAGGAGCTTGACCGCCGAGTGACCCACGGCGCGAGGCTGTGGTTAAATAGCGGTACGATATTTGGGGTGGAGGGCGAGGGGTTTCAGAGGGTGAATGTTGCTTGCCCTCGGGGGGTTTTGGGGGAGGGGGTTGGGAGGTTAGAGAGGGAATTTTTGTAGGCGACCTGCGACAAAAAAGAACAAAAAAAAGGGGCTACTTTGCAAGGTGAGAAGTAGCCCCTTTTGGTTTACCTACATGCCAAATTTTTTAACCATTTCCTCAATATCCTTAAAGGACATATCGCCTAACCTGTTTGTGGCTAGGGACGAGGAAGTAAAGCCCTTAAAGCTACCTGTGTCTAGGATAAAATTAACGGCAGAGAGAAGAATTTCCGTTACGCTTTTTCTTATTTTGTTGGCGTAATGTATTGCTTGTTGGTTTATCTGTTCTTGCTCCCTTGCCGCCGCTATTTCTTCTGCCGACATTTCGCCAGGTCTATACACAACACGTTGCCACCCTGCATCTTTCATGGCGTAGCTAGCAAGACTTGATGCAAAAAATCTAACTGAACCCTTGAAAACTTCTGTTGCCGCAGCAATATGTTTTCTGAGTTCTTCGCCCTCATAGGTTTTGTTAAGCTCGTTTATCAGCTTCTCAAACTTCATAAACCCATCTTCAATACCACCGTTAAAGACACCAAAACCTACTTCATTATTATATTTATATAATAATGACACCTCGGGGTCTTTTTCGTATATTGAGGGAATATCATGGGCGTTTCTTATGTCTATGTCGTTAATTGAAGCCGAAGCCTGTGCTTTGGTGCGAGTGTTGCGCATTTCTTCTGCACAATAGGAAATAGGCTTTTGTGAAACGTAGGAAATATTCATAAAATCACTCCTGCCAAACTAGATAATATCATAAAAATATCTCATCTGTAGAGCGGTTCTTATTGGTTTTGGCACATTTCCTAAAAGATAAAAGAAATTGAAGTTTACATCTCGCACCCTGCCCGTGTCTACATCGAATATTGCGGTTACATATGGTAGAGAATAGTTTATGGCATTAGCACCTGTTCTGTTTACAGAAAAATGAGTACCTGTAATGGTTAATGCAAGTGCAGGGTAGCTTATCGCCCCCCCAAAATCATACCAACTTGTATGATAAAAAACAAACGAGGGCATAACCACATCTTCAAGACCGACTGTACTACCCTTGAAAAAAACTTCTTGGTTTGACATGGGGGTAAGTATCTGCGTTGTTACACTTGAAGGGGCGTTGTTCGTTACATGTGACCAACTAAAGTTAAGAGGAGTTCCATTTACATGGAGATTACCTCCATTGTTGTTTGATGATAGAACATTGCTTCCGTCTGTTGTTGCCACTAGAGGGAATGGTGCATTAAATGGGCATTGTGGTACCGAGAACAATGAAAATGAATAGGTCGAAGTAGGGTTAAATGCACCGTATCTACTTTGTACAGCAATGTAATGCGTTCCCGCAGGGATATTAAAAAATCCGCTAGAGGAAATTTCATATGCACTTGTTCCGTTTTCAATAAAATAGAGCACATAGTTTACTCCCGCAGGTTGGGTAAACGCAAGCGTTGCAGTTCTATTGGTTGTAATAGTAAATTTAAAAAAGTCTAAGTCGTAAGGGTTGTCTATTACCCCCGTTCTTGTAAAAATATTCGTAGTGCCTAAATTTGTTGCCGTAGCCATAGCACCATTAGCACCGTTCGCAAGGTCGGCAGTTGAGTTATATGCCGAGATTTCAAATACCCCTGTGCCTGAAAAGCCCACAGCGGCAAGGAAATAATACCCTGGGTCGGCAATAAATTTAATTGTTCGGGGGTTTAATGAATAGGACATGTCGACTGGTTCTAAGCTGTTATTGTTTAATTTAAAGACATATAAATCAAATTCCGTTCCATAATTCATTAGCAATGATGTCGTAAACATGCAACGCTGTGTAACCTCGGTAAAAAACCACCGTTGCTGACCTGGGGCTGTTATTTCCCCAAGCGTTGGGGTATTAAACGGTAGAAAATACGCTAGATTTGGGTCGTTGATATTGCGGGTGGTGGTTGAAGATGACCTTGACTCCGCAGAAGCATTTGTTTTTGGGGGTATTGCGTTAATTTCAATTTGCTCAAAGTGCATGTCGGCTAAAATGTCGCTCGCACTTCGCTCACTAGAATGTTTTCCCATTATATCATCTAGTGACACTTTTTCAAGACTTGAAAGGTCAATAATTTCCTCGTTCAAATCAAAATAAATTTGGTCGGGTATTATGGCGTGGGTCATAGAATTTATATCGTCTATAACGTCCGTATCTATATCGTATTCCGACTCGGCGGAAGCTGCCACTGATGTGAGAGTGGACACCGCAAAAACAACAGTAAGTATTAAGGTGCAAATTGTTCTCAATTTCTTTTTCATACTGTAATCTCCTTTTTTAAAGTATTTTTTTCTGTGCCAAGATATTGCGATACTCCCCCTTTCGCTATTTTTCGCCTAAATAAAGGTGAAACTGTACCACATTATTAGTGCGTATACTTATAAGACGGCAGAGCAAGCACATTTTCCCCGAAAAATATATTTTGTAACACAACTGTAATATTTATCGCCGCTATTTCGTGTACACTTATGATTACAATAAGAATTGATTCGGAAAGGGGATAGCTCCTTGCCCCACAAATATTTATCGGGACTAGAAACCGAGGAAGAAAAAAACGCCTTAGCACAAATTTACGAAGAACTAAAAGGGCTATGCTATAATATCGCATTTCGCATAACAAAGAACAATGCCATGTCGGAAGATGCCGTTCACGAGGCGTTTGTTAAGGTTATAAAAAATAAAAATACTTTTTTCAATCTTCACGCTAAACAGCGCGTAGCGTACATAACCCGCGCAGTTAAAAATAAAGCACTTGACCTTATCACATTGCGTGACGAAAACGCAAAAAGCGATTTGAGGGATATAACTGAAATTTCGGATAATGTTGATTTATGTAAAATTATCGAAACACAGGAAGCCTATGATGAGGTAGTCAAGGCAATAAAATCCTTACCCGAAAAATATAAGGCGGTACTGGAAATGCGGTATGTAAATGACATGAGGAATTGTGAAATAGCCGAGGAACTCGGCATTTCGGGAAAAGCCGTATCAAAACATGCTATAAAGGCAATATTTTTAGTATGCGATAGGCTTACGGAATGAACAATGTCCAAAGTATTGCTACATAATAACAGATTTCCAGTATATGAGAAAAAAGGGGGCTTACGCCCCCCCCCCCACCACCATCTCCAATATCCGATTACTCCTCTTAACAAACCCAGACATCTGCTCCATAGGCATGGGCTTATGGCTCAGCATCGCCAAATCAAACAAATGCTCTACTATAAGCTCCACATCGCCGCTCCGCTCCTTATTATCCATTATCTTAATCAACGAGCCTACCAAGGAATGATTGCGGTTAAGCACAAGCGTGAGTTCTTCCTCGAACATTCCAGGCGGTAGCTGCGAGCCGCCGCCGAACATTTTTGACATTTCCTGCATACGGCGCGACTGCTCCGAAAGCAGTATTACCGAGGAAATGTCGGCAGATTTTAACTGCTCTACGCTTACCTTTAGCTTGTCGTTGTTTAGAATTTCGCGGAAGCGCGCTTCTAAGCCGTCTGGCTGGGCTTGCTCGCTGTCTGCGGCCTCGTCCTTTAACGCGCTTGTTATGTCGGAGTCAATCCGCGTGAATTTTATGCCGTTTTCGTACATTTCTAAATAATTGACAAAGGGCGTGTCCAAATTTGTGGTTAGAAGCACCGCCGACAAGCCCTGCTCCTTAAACATTTGAATATACTGCGATTGCAGCTGTTCGTTCGATACATAATAAACGGTCTTTTGTTCGCCCTCCGCCGCGGCTTCGCTGGCGGTAAATTCTTCCAGTGTCTGATACGCGCCGTCTATTGTTTTGTAAAGCACGCTTCCTTTTATTTTGTCGTACAGGTCGCGCTCCTTTATACAGCCGTACTTGATAAACGGCGCGATGTCGTCCCAGTAAGCGTTGTAGCCCTCGCGTTCCTTTTTAAACAAGCCGTTCAGCTTGTCGGCTACCTTTCGGGAAATATAGCCCGACATTTTTTTCACGGTAGAATCATTTTGTAGGAACGAGCGTGATACATTTAGCGGCAAATCGGGGCAATCCATTACGCCCTTTAGTAACAATAAGTATTCGGGAATAACTTCCTTTATATTGTCCGCCACAAAGACTTGATTGTTAAACAGCTTTACTTGACCCTCGATATATTCTAGGTCGTGCTTCATTTTTGGGAAGTACAATATGCCCTTTAGGCGGAACGGATAGTCCATATTTAGGTGAATCCAGAACAATGGCTCGTTAAAATCGGTAAACACCTTGTGATAAAACGCCTTGTATTCCTCGTCCGTACAATCGTTTGCGGACTTTAGCCACAGCGGCGCGGTGTCGTTGATTGGCTTGGGCGGCTCGGCTGGCTCGTCCGCCTCGTCTATTACGTCGACCTCCTTTACTTCCGCTATTTCTTCTATAAAAATAGGCACAGGAATAAAGCCGCAGTATTTTGTCAAAATCGCGCGGAGTTTGTATGTTTCCAGAAATTCCTCGCCGCTTTCGTTGATAAACAGCGTAATTTTTGTACCGCGCTGTGTTCTGTCGCCCTGCGACATCTCAAACTCTATGCCGCCCTCACATTCCCATATAGCAGGCTCGCTGTCTGGCTTATACGAAAGCGTAGAAATCTGCACCTTGTCGCTTACCATAAACGCCGAGTAGAAGCCAAGCCCAAAATGTCCGATTATGTCGTTTGATGCGTCTGTTTTGTCCTTGTATTTTTCCATAAAGTCGTTCGCGCCCGAGAACGCAATTTGATTGATATACTCCTTTATTTCGTCGGCGGTCATGCCTAGCCCGTTATCCTCAAAAATAAGCTGTTTGTTTGCCTTGTCCACCCAAACCTTTATGAAAAATTCCTCGTCAGCGGCGATAACGGCATCGCCCATATCCGACAGCTTTTTCAGCTTTGTAATAGCGTCCGAGCCGTTGGACACTAATTCGCGTACAAAAATATCCATATCGGAATACAACCATTTTTTTATAATTGGTAAAATATTCTCGCTATGAATTGATAGATTTCCTTTTTCCATGTTATAACCTCCTTGATAGTAATAAGCACACAAAAATATGCGGAAGGATTTTCCGCATATTTATAGTATATTAAGTTTTTATAACTTGTCAAGAATCTGCTTAATCCCGCATTTGCTAGAGCGGTTTACGCGCCGCAAACGGAACAGGCAATCCGCGTCGCCCTGCTTAATGGTGTTCATGCCCTCTAGGCACGAAAGGCTTCCCACCATGCCTAGCTCCTCGCAAACCTTACGCGAATCCTCCGCGATTACGCCTAGCGGATACACAAAAACCGTGGGCGTGTGGTTGATTTTCAGCGAACAGGATTCCTGCAAACAGCTTAAATCTGCGTACAGGCGCGTGTGGTATGTTTCCGTTGGCTCGCCGCGTTTTTTTCCGCTTCCTATGGGCGGCTTGTGCAGATTGTGGCTGTGGTTTTGCACCTCGATATAGCCCGATTCGTGCATTTCGGCTACCTGCGACCATGTCAAATTTCCGCTGCGTACTCTGGGGTTAGCCTCCTGCTCCTTTGTGGCACTGTCCGTGGCTTCGCCGATAATTGCGATTACTGCTTTCATTTCAAATTCCTGCAAAAGCGGAAACAAATACTCGTAATCGCTAAAATTGCCGTCGTCAAACGTAAGCATTATGGGGTTTTCTGGCAGCTCGCCCTGATAATTCACGAAGCTAATTAAATCCTGCATTACAATCGTATTGTAGTCATTGTCACGCAGATACTGCAAATCCTCGCGGAATTGTGCGGACGATATGCCAAACTTGCCTATAAATTTTGGGCGTTCGGTAATTAAATGGTACATAATAATAGGAAGCTGTACCTCCTTGCCCTGATAGGTCAAGGCCTGCGTATCTAGCTCGGGCTTGGCCTCGGCGGCGGCGACAATAATGGGCAACCGCCGAGAGAACGCGGCAAGTAAAAGGAACGCGCATATAAGCATTATTTTTTTCATTATTTAACACCTCTATCTCGCCTTCGGCGATTTTTTCATGTGCTAATTTACACTATCCTGTAGTATGTCAAATAATGCTCGACTTAATTCAAACTTAACCGATTAACGAATGTACAATATTGCCACCCTCCCACAGCTCGACCTCAGAAATATCTATTTCGTCATTCCACGCAATGGCATAACCTTTTCCCACAACCTCGACATTTGAAAAAAGGCTGTTATTTTCTAATTGCCTATAAATTGGAAATTGGGGGATAAGGCTCGATACATCGTATTCTTTTTTTACGCCATTTTCAAATTCTACGAGCAAAACCATGTTTTCTAGCGGTTTTACTGCTTTAACCTTTATTGATAAGCCCATTTTTGTAACCTCCTTACTCTAATGGCGGCAGTTTTTCTAGTATTTTTGTGTCCCACATTTTCATTATTTTGTTAGTGTGTTCCCTTCCCCATTCCTTTATCAAATCTTGTGCCTTTTTTGGCAAATCCCCCTCAATCATTTCAAGGGATTTTATGTCTATAACTCCCTCTTTTTCTCCATATATAGCATGAAAATGCGGGGGATTATGCTCCCTGTTAAAATATATTTTTATTACTATTCCGTAAAATCTTGTTATTTCTGGCATTTTTATTCCCTCTTTTCTATAATATTCAAATAACACCCGCCACCCTAAACAAAAAAATAAACAACGTCAGCGTAAACGCCGAAAGCACCATAGTAAGCACCAGCGCGGACGCGCCGATATACGAATCGCCGCCCAGCTCCGCCTGCATAACATACGCGCCTACAGCCATAGGCAACGCATTAAGCAGCATAATAATAGTCAAATCACTGCCGCGGAAGCCAAACAGCCACGCCGTAAAAATTGCAACAATCGGCATAATAAACAATTTTACGACAGTAGCAACTATTACATACTTGGATTTTTTGTCAAAGCCGCCAAAGGTCAAGCTGCCGCCGACACAAATCATCGCCAAGGGCATAGTAAGCCCGCCGAGAGCGTTCACGGTATTGGACATAAATGTCGCTTCGCCGTACGCACCGACAAGCCGCCACCCCAAGGCATTAAAGCTAAGCCCGACTACTACGCCGATTACGACAGGGTTTTTTGCAATGGAAAGCAAAACGCGGCTAACGCTCGCCGCCCTTGGGTCGTGAACCGCAAACATAACCGAAGCCGTGGAATACGAAACAATCAACAGCACCGACACTGCCAAAATGCCCTTTGGGATAATGCTCGCGTCCTGGGCGGAATAAAACATAAGCCCCAAAAGCGGCGGCGCGACCGTGGACAAGCTGCTTCTGTACGCGCTGTTTACAAATGCCGTAACTGCGCCCCTGTCACGCATAAATTTATACGCAAGCCCCCACGTAGCAAGAAAAAAGAAAATAAGCCATAATGAATTAAAAAGCAGAAATTCGGGAACAAACACCGCAGAAAGGTCTGCCCTATGAATATGTTCAAAAATCGTAACAGGAATGGCAAAATAAAAGACTATTTTGTTGCCCATTGTCACAAAGCTGTCGTCAATAAGCCCGCGCCGTTTTAGAAAAAACCCAAGCACCGCCAGCAAAACAAAGGGCAATGTCGTGTGCAGACTTAGCGTCATGTGTTGTAGCATGTTCCCCTACCCCTCAATTAACAGATTCTAAATAATAGTTGCGTTTGGCGGTACAATTTCGGGGTGTAAGCGTTCAAATTCTGCGGCGTTTGCAAATAATTCTTCAAGGGTCATATCTTCCCAGAGATTATCGCGCCGCCATTCGGTATAGTCAAAGCCTTTATTCTTAATGTTAAATATAAAAATTTCAGTTTCGACTACTCCGAGTGCTTCACGCAACGCCCTCATTCCCGCGCTCATTATAGCGGAATTTTGAGTGTCAATCATAGTGTTAATCATTTTGTTCCCTCCAAATCTTAACAAAATCAATCGGGCTTATTATTTTTATTCTGTCTGTTTTATAGTTCAATACTCGTTTATAAAGCGTAGTATGTGTTCCTTATTATTTTCAAAAGGGCTGTCGTTTATTTCAAGAGAAAGCATGTAAGACGAACACAAAGCAAGGCTCTTGTACTTGAATAACGATTGAATAAACATTTTGGCTGATGCTTCAAGCCCGTTTTTCCCTATCGTTAAATCGTCAAAGGGGCGGTTATAACAGCAGTTATCCAAATAAATCTTCCACTTATCCATACGGCTTATCCTTTCGACTTAGTGGCAACACGCCCTAGTATATATAAACCACTCTCTCCTCGCCATTCCACTCGACCCCTGCGCCGAGAACCTCGGACACGTAGCGTACCGGCACAAATGTACGCCCGTCCACGATTACAGGCGTACCCATATCGTCGGGCAACGGAACGCCTACGGGCAGGTCGATTGTAATTCCGTCACGCTGGATATATGCGGAGCTTGTGAACTCGTTCCAGCCTACCACCGCCCCCAAGCCCTCGGCTATTGCGCGGAACGGCACCATGGTACGCCCGTCTTGTATAAATGGCGAGGAATCGAGGTTGAGAACCTCGCCGCGGTTTGTGTAGGATATTTCGCCGATTATGAAGCGCATTATTGGTGTGGGGTTTGGGGTTGGGCTTGCACTTGAATTAGGACTTGGGCTTGATGTTGTCGGGCTTGCCGTTGGGCTTGCCGTTGGGCTTGAACTAGGGCTTGAACTAGGGCTTGAACTAGGGCTTGCAGTTGCCGTAGGGCTTGATGTTATCGGGCTTGACGTTGCACTTGAATTAGGGCTTGGGCTTACCGTTGGGCTTGGGCTTTGCGTTGCACTTGAATTAGGGCTTGGGCTTGCCGTTGGGCTTGGGCTTGGCGTTGCACTTGAACTAGAACTTGAGCTTGCCGTAGAACGTGGGCTTGATGTAGGTGTCGGGCTTGCCGTTGCACTTGAACCAGAACTTGGGCTTGGCGTAGGCGTTGTACCCCCCTCACCACAATTCTCACACCCCTTACTCGTACACAACGCATTACTACCAAACCGAACGCACAACCGCTCTACCTTACTTTCGCCCGAGCTTAGCCGCTCGCCGCCAAAGCCCTCCACGGTAAACGACACCTCCGTCAATTCCTCCGCCTTAGAAAAATCCGCCCTATGCGTAGTATTTCCCTCTGTATGCGTTATTTCTCCGATTTTCTTCCATTGCTCAAAATGCGCCGACACATTTACCGTACCGCTTGTACGCCTTGCGTGCCTAACGCTGAAAATTTGCAGAAATGTACGGTTTCCGTCTATAGACGGCTGATTTATTCGCCAACCTGTGTAAATATCATACGTGCCGCCGTCTATGTCAAAGGTGCCGTGGTGCGTATAGCCTGCGCGGGCGTTGCCCACATTTCCGCCTGGGCGGTAGGATAGCCAGTTTTCCACTATATACCATTCCACAAGCGGGCTTCGTGTCCAGCCGTAGATACACAAATACGCAACGCCGTCACTCGTAAACGTAGGACTATCGTAAGCGACCGAAACGCCGCCCGCGTCCGAAAACGAAGTACCGCGCGTAAACTTTTTGCCTGTGCGGAAAAGCGTGTTGTAGGTCTTGTCCCATGCGGCGGAAAAGCTGCCGTCCTCGTACATTTCCATTTTCACGCCGCCCATATTGCGAATAGGCGTAGCGCGAGAGCCGCTCCACGTTTCTTTCTGTGTCCACAATTCCACGTCCCAATCGCCGATTTTTTCTCTGAAATTGTCGTCCAAGGTACGCGCGGTGTTTTTTGCGTTTACGGTTAGGGAAAACATCACCGCTACTACAAGTAATACAAAAACTACAGAAACATGTCTTAGCTTCATATAAATCCTCCTAATGTTTTATTCCGATTCCAACGTCCACTCATGCACATTAAAAAAAACATAATCTGGCGCAGGGTCAAGCGGCGAGGTTATCCGCGGGCTTGTCAGCATAGCACTATGCTTAAACCCAAGCCCAATAACAGGCAGCCTTTCCGCAAAAATTTCCTGCAATTGCCGCAAAGCCTGTATATACGCCGTTTCGTTAGAGGCGAATAAAAGCGTGGTGTACGCGCTTTCCAACGCAGGGTCGTGCAGAAACAGCTCGCTTGCGCGGAAAAAAACACGCGCATCAGGCGCAAACGGCAACCGCATACCGCCGATATACAAATCAAAATCATGCGCCGCTATTCGCGAAAAATACTCGTCACGCGCGACAATTTCCGCCTGCGCATCAAGTCCCACATTCGTCAACGCGGCGGCGAGCCTACGCGCAATGCTTGCACGCTGTTGGTTGTCCGCATTGGCAATAATCACCAGCGGCGTGTCCACCGTGCCAAGAATAGCGGCGGCGCGCGCAGGGTCGTACACAATGTCAATTTCACTCGCCGCCCAATTGTACGGGTGAACGGGCACAGGCGAATATACCGCGTGCGAAAGATACAGCTGCGAAACGGCCTCAGCGGCATTAAACGCGTGCGCGATTCCCTGCCTTGTGTGTACATCGCGGAAAATCTGCCGCCGATAATTAAACCCGATAAACTCAAAATACATTGCAGGGAAAATCTCGTAAACAGGCGAGCTTGTGCCTTGCTTTCGTGTCCATTCCGTAAGCGGCAAATTAAGCGCGTCTATCCGCCCTCGTTCAAAGGCGTTAAAATCCGTATCGTCGTCGGAAAGAAAAACCACGTCCACAAGCTGCGTTTTAGCAAAATAATTGTAATTGTTCCTGCGTAGCAAAAGTGAACGCGTGGGCGTATATTCCTCGGGCGAATAAGGGCCGCTTCCGAGCGGATTCATGTTTTTTTCGCTTTTGGGGTCTGTTTCGCCAAGATAATAATGTCTGGGAATAATCGGAAAATTCAGCGAGTAGCCAGTCATTACGGAGGCGCGCACAAAAATAATCTGCACCGTACGCGCGTCTATACGCACGGCTTGTGCTATGTTTTCGATATTTGCCTTGTAAACGGCGGTACGAGGCGCGGCCGTACGCAAAAATTCAATGGAAAAAATTACATCATCGGCGGTGACAGGCATACCGTCATGCCAAAGCGCGCCCTCCCTAATTTTGGCGTTTACACTGCCAAAGTCGGAGGCAAACTCCAGCTCCGCCAACAGCCCCTCTACCCTAAATTCGTTGTCCAACACCGCCAACGGCTCAAAAATAAGCCCCAAAATCTGCGAAACGGTAACGTCCTCGTTAAGCAAAGGATTAAGTGTCATGGGCGGCCGCATATGCAAACGCAACGCCGCGTCCTTTTTTTCCTCGGCTTGGGCTTGGGTCGGTGTGGGTTCAATTTCCACAGTATAGTCTATATATGTTTCCGTGTCGAGTTCGTCTATTTCGTACTCGGGAGGGGATATGTCGGCTTCGGGCGAAAACCCGCCGCAGGAAAC
>JGI24701J34945_10001206_pt1 | contig 13329 bp, 11 predicted proteins | sample TergutTh196P3_FD_34945 | JGI IMG/M metagenome (IMG submission 34945)
CGGTGTAGGCCGGAATGACGAAATTTTTGGAGAACATATCGGCAGGCTGGCAACGGGGGACTTTTTCGCACGTTTTTACTTTACTTTCCGATTCCACATGCTATAATGTACCGTAGTTTGTCGGCGTAACAAAACCGTGCGAGGAAACCGCAATGCCGCCCCCATCCCCCCCCATAGAGCGACTTAAAAAACAAATTGCCAACGGCCGGATTGCGCTGCTGCTGGCAATCGTCGCCGGCCTGCTCTGCCTCGGTTCCAGTGGACTCGACCGCGACCTCTATCGTAGCGATATTCTGACCTTTCAAGGCGACAGAGCCGTTTCGGCCAACACGCTGCCCGCCGATAGTTTTCTCGTTACATTAAGCCGAAAAGCGACCGATGCGAACATTCCGACGTCGCAATACGCCGTCATCCTCCGCGGGATTGACCCCGTCGAACGAGCATTGCTCCACGATGCCGAAAACGCAAATTGGGAACGCTTCGATCTGTTCCGTGCCGCGATGATTGCCGAGGGAATCAGAGACATCGAACTTATCCGCTCGTACGAAGCCCGACTGGACGCATTAGCCGCCAAAGTCCTCGCTCAAAACCAAACCGCCGGGCAAACGACGCCGCAAGCCCTGACAAGGGCTTTGTTCGAGGCCATGCATCGGGAGATTTTAACCCGGCCGTACAGCATTGACTGCACCGAATTGAGCAAGGTTATGGAGACGGGACATTTCAACTGCGTCAGTGCGACGATATTGTTTAACTGCTTGGCCGAAAAGGTCGGCCTCAATGTTTCCGCCCTCGAAATGCCGGGACATGCATTGAGCCGAGTCCGCTTCGACGAAGCGACTTTTATGAACATTGAAACGACGTGTCCGACTTGGTTCAATTTGCAAAGCGACCGGGAACGGCAGTTGGCGACGCTTCAGCGGATTGCTCCGACGGCAACACCGGAGCCGACCGGTGATATTCTCGCCAAGCACCGCGAAATTACTCCGGTGCAGTTGATTGCGACGGTATATTACAACATCGGCGTTGATTATCACGCAAAAAAAATGCACGCCGAGGCGGCAGCCGCGAATATCAAAGCATTGTATTTGGACCGCGACAACGAACAGGCTTGGACAAACTTGCTCGTTGCTCTCAATAANTGGGCTTTGGATGCGGCCAGCGAAGAAAAGGGNCGCAGATACAATTTGGCGGCATTTTTGTTGGATCAGGGCGTGTCGCTTGACCCGTCGTATGAAAATTTTCGGACGAATTACACCTATGTGTTTTACCATTGGATTCGCGATTTGACCATGCTGGGCCGTTTTGACGATGCCCGTAAGGTATTCGATTTGGCAAATGTCGAGAGCCGAATTCCGAATAATGAACACCTGAAAAATCTGCTCGGCAAGGTCAATCAAGTCGAACGCGAACGCGGCCGGTGATGTTNTCCGCTTTTGCCCTATACATTTCCGTGCATTTTTTTCATNCGCTCGACGATNGCACTGTGCATTTGACTGACCCGACTTTCCGATATTTCGAGAGCCGCTCCAATCTCACGCATCGTCAACTCTTCATAATAATACATAATGACGACCATCCGCTCCGTTTTGTTGAGGCCCTTCGTGAAAGTCCGTATCATGTCAATTTTCGCCAGCCGCTCCGTCGGGTCTTCACTGCGACGGTCCGCGACCATATCGACTTCCCGAAGGTCTTTGGAGCCATCCTGGTCGGAAAAAGTCCGGTCAAGACTCGTGAGATTCAAATTATGCGTTTCGGCATAAATTTGGTGTAGTTCTTCGCCGGAAATCCCCATCGTGTCGGCAATTTCCTGGTCGGTCGGCCTTCGTCCGTATTGTTGCTCCAACGTTTTGAGCGTTTCGTTCAATTTGCTGGACTTCGACCGCACTCCGCGTGGCGCCCAATCCTGTGCCCGAAGTTCGTCTTGCATTGCTCCTTGGATTCGAGTCAGGCAAAATGCCTCAAACCGAATGCCCCGGCTCGGGTCGAACGACGAAATTGCGTCCATCAATCCGCAGGTTCCGACTTGGATAAGGTCGTCTAATTCGATCCCTTCGGGCAGTTTAGCCCAAAGCCGTTCGGCTCTGTTGTATACAATGGAAATATAGCGTTCAACGAGCAGGTTTCGCAGTTGGACGGTCGGATTTTTTTTGTACACAATCCAAAGTTGGTCGGCATCGTCATCCTGGCCGGAGGCGTCCGAAAAGGTCAAATTTTCGGCATGGGCTGGATGTCGGCGATGTGTCTTTGGCAGGACTTTTCTCATGCTCCGTATTCCTTTTGGTGTGTGCCGAAATCCTATTTTCGTTCGGCAATTCTCGTGCGACGGAATGATAACGAATTTACGAAATCGGGGAAAGGACAAAATTTGCAATTTTTGTTTGCAGCAGGGTTGCAAAAAAGACGTATTTTACTGAATTTGCCTTTTTCTCCTATTTTACCTCTCTATTGCATTTTGCCGATTTTCGGATAAAATGGGGCGTAATATCGCCTAACAATCTATGATATCCAATATGGTTTGTTAAGATTTTGTGTTGGATTCCAAAGTTGGAACCGTTTTGGCAAGACATATTGGATACAAAAAAGAAAGGATTTTTATCATGAAGAAAGTTGTTATTCTCCTCGCCGTAACCATTGCTTGTTCGTTCATCGCGGAAAGTGCCTTTGCACAAACTTGGCAAGAGCGCCGTCAAGACCGCCAGCAGGAGCGTCAGGATCGTCTGCAAGAACGCCGCGGCGGGCCAGCCGACACCGCAGCCGGACCGAGTGCTGCCGCAGGTCAAGCGGATGCCTGCGATTCCGCAGGCGGAACGGTCAGTGTTTATCGTCGAACGCTACGTGGTGATTACCGTCAGACCAGCCGTGTTTGTGCTGGCAATTTGGAGGCTCCATTTTCTGACTGTCCAGACCATGAATACATCCTCGTCAGAACGTTTTTCAAAAGGTATCAGTGGACGTTGGCCCACGTCGATAATATCATTGCCAATTAACGGTGATTCCGAGAGTGTCCCGAAGAGGGAGTGTTGATTCTACCGATTTTTGGAACATATTGCTCAAAACGGCATCGTTTTGCGGGCAGTCGAACGATTATGGCTTTCCGCAACTTGCTTGTTTTGTGCAATTTGTTGCCTAAACACCCCAAACTGACTGATATCAACACCCCCCAGTGTACCGGCATAAATCATTTTGCCGGTACTTCGGCGCAAACACAGAGTCCCTTGCGTAAGCAAGGAAACAAAAGCCGAATGGGACGTAGTGAAATGACGGATGATGCCCCAGCCAGAGGTGTGATGTCTAGAATCCGCCTGTGTCAACCAAGATAAAAATCAGTGGAGAATAATTCCTCTAAAGACCAGTATAAAAGCAACGGTATTGTACAATCCGTGTGCCAAAATGCATGGCCACAGATTGTGGCGGTTCATCAGGTAAATGGCACTGAAACCGACGGCAATGAGTCCTGTACCGACCATTCCCACTATCCCCTGGTAGAAATGCCCCATTCCTGTGATAACGGAAGTTATAAGAACGGCAACCGTCCACGTTAGCCGTTATGCTTTATGTATTGGCCCCCAGCCTGTCCAGGGATTGCACTACGCAACATCCCCGGCTCTTTGTGTTATCATAATCTTATATTTTCGGCTCCGTAAAATTCCCAATATCATGCCGCGACTTCTTTGCTCTCTATGCCTCGTCCTGTGCGTCATCGGATGCGTAAAAACAGAAATGCCGTCCGGTGAAACTCCGCAATCTTCCGATCGCAGAGCCGAAGCCNATGATGCTTCCNTTAACATACCCAGTCCGCTCGACCTGCCGCCCGAGGCNAATGAAGAAGCCGACCTTGCCGCTCTGCGAGAAAAAATCCTCGCCGAAGAACNTGCAAAAGAACTCGCCCTCATCGAACAAGAACGGCAAATCATTCCCTTCGTCGATGCGCCCGATGAACTGATTCCCCTCGATCCGCAAGACCGAATCTGGATAACATCCGANAGAAAACATGTCGTCCTGCTCGGNCGCGTCGTCTTNCGGGAAGGCTTTTTGGAACTTCTGGCATGCCGAGTTGGAAGCAAGGAACATGAGTCGATCCTGTCGGTGCGTGTCAAGCCGTTTTTGGTTCACGCGGGCTTGTTGGCGGTCAATGCAAGACAGGGCCAATCGGCGGAATTCAGGCCGGAGTTCATTCCGGCAAGCGGCGATAGAATTGACATTACCCTGCGTTGGCAGGTTCGCAGTCGTTCCTTGAGCGGCGAAGAGGAAATCGTGCAACACGAGTCTTCCGCTCAAGATTGGATTTGGGACTTATCTAGTCCTGAACATGCGAAGAGGCCGATGACGACGCATTGGGTTTTTAGCGGCAGCCGGACTTATCAGGATGCGGCGGGTAATCATCGTTATTTGGCGGATGAGACGGGCGAGTTGTTTGGACTTTCCAATTTTGTGGGTTCGATATTGGATGTGCCGATTGAGAGCAGTGCGGATAATACGATGTTGCAATTCGGATGCTTTACGGAACGCATACCGCCGATCGGCACGCCGGTTACGATTATTTTGACGCCGGTGAATTGACGTGCAGGGCCCGGGATGTAAGCCACCCGGCGGGATTCCGGCGTGCGCCGGAATGACGATTTTTCCCAAAGCAAAAATGAATACGCTCTAAAATTCGCAGTTTCCCGGCGTGCGAGGGAACGGTAACACATCACGAATGTTCGCAATGCCCGTTACAAACATCAATGCCCGCTCCAATCCCAATCCAAAACCACTATGCGGCACCGTGCCATACCGACGCAAGTCGGCATACCAACGATACGACTCCATATCCAATTTGTGCTCCGCCATCCGGTCTTCAAGCAACGACAAACGATATTCCCGTTCGCTGCCGCCAATGATTTCCCCAACCTTCGGAAAAAGAATATCCATCGCCCGAACCGTTTGGCCATCGTCATTGACCCGCATATAAAACGGCTTGATCGCCCGAGGATAATCATACACAATCACCGGACGCTTCAAATGCTCTTCCGTCAGAAACCGTTCATGCTCGCTCTGCAAATCTATGCCCCATTCAGGCTTGAACTCGAACTTTTTGCCCGACCGCTGCAAAATCGTGATCGCATCCGTATAGGAAAGCCGAATAAACGGACTCTGCAACACATGTTCCAGCGTTTCNTTAAGCGTGGTGTCGATTTGCTTGTTGAAAAACTCAATATCTTCGGCACAGTCCCGAAGAACGTCGCCGATAATGCGTTTGAGGAATTTTTCGGCCCAATCCATATTTTCTTCGAGTTCGCAGAAGGCGATTTCGGGCTCGACCATCCAAAACTCGGCGGCGTGTCGGGAAGTATTCGAGTTTTCCGCTCGAAAGGTCGGGCCGAATGTATAGACTCTGCTCAAACCGGCACAGTATGTCTCGACGTTTAACTGTCCGCTAACCGTCAGATATGCTTCTTTCCCGAAAAAATCTTCGGAGAAATCGACTTTGCCCCGGTTATCTTTCGGCAAGTTGTTTGGGTCGAGGGTCGAAACGCGGAACATATTGCCTGCTCCTTCGCAGTCGCTGGCCGTGATGATGGGCGTATGGATATAAAAAAAGTCGTTTTCCTGGAAAAATTGATGGATCGAAAAACTGACCCGGTTGCGCACTCGGGCGACGGCTCCAAATGTGTTGGTGCGCACGCGGAGATGGGCAATCGACCGCATAAATTCGAGTGTATGTCCTTTTTTTTGCAGCGGATAGTTGACGGGATCTGCGGTTCCAACGAGTTCGACGGATTTGGCTTCGACTTCGGTTGCTTGGCCTACACCGGGAGATTCTTTGATGATGCCTTGTACGATGATGGAACTGCCGACTGTTACCAATTTGATGTCGGTTTCGTAGTTTGGCAGGGTATTGGGAACGATAACTTGGACGTTGCCGAAGGAGGTGCCGTCATTGAGTTCGACGAAACTGAAACCGGCTTTAGAGTCTCTTCGGGTGCGTACCCAGCCTTGGAGCAGAGCGGCTTTTCCGATGGATTCGGCATTTCGTGCGAGTGCGATGGTAATTTTTTCGTGGGACATGGTGTTGCTCGTTGAGAGCGAGTCTCTCTGTACCGATTATACCAGATTTGCCGAAAAAGTTAACGGAGTTGTCGGGCGAGCATTGCAAGCAGAGCATTTCGCAGATGATGTTGCAAGTGGCACTATCGTCAGATTTTAGAGCCACCGTCGTCGAAAAATCGCCAAAGGGNAATTTTGAGGTGTCAGCCCGGGGGCTGATGCCCCCGACTCTTGCGCTAGTGCGATTTTGCACCATTTGCCCTACCGCGGCGGCTGCACNAANCTCGCGGCAGGAGCNGTCGGTGTCTCATACGATGCTTGAATGATCGAATTGCTNAGGCGAGGAGCCGGCGGCAACACAACACTCGCATGATGATGTTGNTTCCTCGCGCCGTAACGGATTCCTTCNGAATATCCGTTTGCACAGGTATCGCAACCCGACGAGCAAGAATCAAAGGCCTGACTGCACGGATCAACGAAAGAACGCGTATAACGGACATCTTCGCAGAACGATAAAACCTCATACCGGCAATTACTCGTCAGCGCGCTGCCGATGAGAACGAACGGCGATGCTGCGATGTCGAGAATACCACGTTTCACCAAGAAGGCACCGTTGCTCAAGTTGGCCAGCGAATCTCGACAGTCCGCAACACGGTATCGGGAAGAGGCGAAATTGCCGCCATACTCTATGACACCGCACGCATCGACGGGACCGCAGGGGTCGCAGCCCGCTTCGTATATTGCCGGATTCGAGATAAAACTGCGTTGCATACCAAATTGATGCGAAGGGGGACAAATGCAGCCGGATATGCACAAAGCCGACAGAAGACCCAGCGTGATTGTTATTCTTATCCTTTTCATTGGATTCCTCTCTTTCGTTTTTTGGGAAAAGTGATTCGGGTGATAATTGGGGGGGGACAGTATCGAACTGCCTAATCCCTACATCGGCGGATATTGCCGGTATATTTAGAAAAATCGGAATAATCGTTAAATTTTGCCTATTGTGTTATGGCGAATCGACTTGTTTACAGTCCGTCACTCCGGCGCACGCCGGAACCCAGAGGAACTGGTATCACACGCAATCTCTGGTTCCCGGCTTTCGCCGGGATGACGATGTGTGTACCGGAATGACAGAAGCGAGTCCTGACCCATTTGAAATATGTTCTAACGCCGGGATACCGGTTCCAAAGGTGGCCAAACAAAGCCTAATAAGCAGAAGGCATCTTGTAAATAATTGATTGCCTATAATAGTCCAACATCCGCTCCCGACCGAGCGGCAAGGCAATTCCCTGCCGCTCTTTGGCATCGAGAATTGTTTCCAGTTCCTGCAATCCCCTATCCCGGGCACGCTCCAAGGCCAATGCAAGGGATTCGTCAAAAACCTGCGGAGTGCAGCCAATCCACGCCGCAAAAACCAACGGCAAACCCGTTTTCGCTTTCCAAAGTTCGCCAACATCATACCGATACGGCCAGGCCGCAGTCGGTCGATAGGCCAATGCCCGATCGCCGATGAGGAGAAACGCATCCCGACCGCAAAAATCGGGATTTTGGTCTGACTCCAGGCAATGCGTTTCCGGTTGGATACCATAAAATTGCCGAAACAGCATCTCGCAAATCATAACACTGCTTCGCGAGGCCGAGTCCAGCGAAATGGAGCGAATTTGTTCAATCGGCACGCGGCTAAACACTAATACGCTTTGGACAGGCCCATCACACGCGATGCAGCAATTACTGACAATTCGTCCTTCCGGCAGATGAGGCAATTCCGCGACGGGCATAAGGGCCAAGTCGAGATGCTGCTCCGCGAGTTGTTGCCGCATGGCCGAGGGAATCCATTCCGAAATAACCGCACCGGGCAGGTATTCCGGCAAAAAATGTATGAGCGGAAAAGCATTGCTATAGGGAACAGTACCGATTCGTAGAGTCATTGTGCAAGCATTATGCCGAACGCGACCGGATATGTCCGGCAGTCGAAAAATTGCAGCGCAGGGCGAAGCAAAATGGTCGCTCGCTGGGGGGATAATTTACCTCATATTGGCGTTTTTGGCAAGAGTCCTTCCGCCCGCTCTTGTGCTCGCGGCACCTATCTTGCTTCTCCTCATTTTATAAATTACAATAATGGTTTGCGGTATTCCCGCAAGAGCCTTACAAAATTTTTAGGACAAACCCTACATTAACACAAAGGAAACTACCATGGACAGACGAAATTGGATCACTAAGACGCTCGGCGGTGTCGCCGGTGTTACAGCACTTCTCGGCGGAGCCGGAGCCGCCGTACTCGCACAAACACGCCAACTCGGCGGGCAAAGACAAGGTGCAGGACAAGGGCAGGGAGTGCGAGGCGGACAACGCCCGACCCTCCAAAAATATGACAATGCCCGATTTTACAATGCCGACGGCAGTTTCAATGAAGCCGCCGCCAAAGAAGCCTACATCGAATTGCTCCGCTATCACCGCTATCCGTTGGCCGATGCCGTGAACGATGAACGCTTTTGGATTCTCGACTTCGGGCTCGGCGATTTTGTCAACGTCGGGATGGCCGGGATTTTTTGGGTCAACGACAAAGAGCAGGGATATTTCGGACACGAGATTTATCTGTTGCCCTTCCAGATGATTCCCGAACATGCTCACGTTGCCGCGGAAAACGAGCCGGCGAAACATGAATACTGGCAAGTCCGCAACGGCAGTATTTTCAACTTTGGCGAAGTCGGCGCCAATGCAGGCCCGCCACCGGTCGAACTGCCGAAATCGCAACTGGATGCCAATGCAATTACGGTATCCAACTGGACCGAACTAACGGCAACTACTGGACTTGGCAAAGGCGAAGCCGTCTTGAACCGAGTTGGGGCCTATCATTTTATGATGGGCGGGGCTGAAGGAACCATTGTTACCGAATACGCCAACTACCACAGCGGCGAAGGCTTGCGGCTGCAAAATCCCAAGGCATTCGCTGGCAATACGCCCGCCCGGTAGTGTTGTCTGTTAGAGCGTTTCACGTGTTGCTATGCTGTCATTCCGGCGAAAGCCGGAATCCAGCCGTGCGGCGTGCGTACCGCTTTCCCTGGTTCCCGGCTTTCGCCGGGATGACAAGAACGAGTCCACTCCAATTCGGAAAATAATTCGGAAAATGCTCTAACCGCAGGCGGCGCGGTCGGCTATCCGGATGCTCGAACATTCACCGTCGTCCGGGCGACGCGGCCAGTCTCGATGTGATCGGCTGTCGCTCCCTCGCCCGGTATCACGGCCCGGACGGCCAACGTTATCCTGCCTGCACCAAGTCCCGACACGATTGCGACCGAACGCGTCGGCCCGATCTCAACCGTGTACGCGACCGAACTAGGCAAGGCCTGCCATTCTTTGCCCTGCCAAAAGCCAACCTCATAGGTTGCGCCCGGTATCAACATCGTGTTCCAATTCAAAAACACATCCTGGCCCTGTATGGGCTTGCTTACCGTCGGTCGCAGACTTTTAACTGCGGGAAACGGCTTCGTTGTCGCCGCATTGACTCGGGCAAGCGAGGAAAATACCCAACCGTGCTCATTCAGCGTTACCGCATAAACTTCAAACCGGAATCGCTCTCTATCCGGCAAACCATCCACGAGATAATTTGTCGTGCCCGTGTCAACCGTTATCGTGCGCGAAACAAATTCGGTGTTCCGCGTTGTCCCAATCACTCGGATTTCATATCCCATGAGTCCCTGTGTATTGACAGGGGGACGCCAATTTATCGCAACGGAAGTCTCACCAGCAATGGCACGCAGAGCGGTCGGTGCCGTACCTCTCGGCATATTTGCCGTCTTGGCTGTTATTTTGACAACCCGCGCTTCGATACCGGCAGCATTTTTTACGACAATTTCAAATCGGTAGCGTTTATTGCTGTCCAGGCCGTCCCATCGGTATTCGGTAACACCCACAAAAACCGTTACCGCTTCGCCCGTCGTTACGTTTCTGATTTCGTACTCGAAATTGCTGCCGACTTGAAGCCATGTTAAATTGACCCAGTTGGTGCCGTTGTCCCTATTAACGCTTTTCGCCTTGATGCTTCTGTTTGGATTTTCGGGCACGGCACCGGTGTATCCAATCACCCGCTCCGCAGAAATGACCCGGATCGAATCATCCGTTCCAATGGCCGTAATGCGGATGTGTATTTCGCCCGATCCGGCAGTTACGACGGGGATTTCCGCCCTTGGGGTGTTGGTATTGGTTGCATTGACGGGAATTTGTCTCCATTCCGTTTCGTTCGGATACCTATATTCAACGATGTAACGGGTTGCATTGATTGCTTTCCAGCCGATCGTAAGCGTCGTTGCATTTTTACTGGCCCCGACAATGTCCGACGGCGGGTCAAGCCGATTGATGACAATGTTTGACGTCGTCAGATTCAAGCCTGGAATCTGCGAGTTGGTCATAAGGCAGTAAATCCGGGCACCGTGGGGGATTTCCGTAAACGTGAATACACCGTTGACGTTCGTATAGAATGACGGGTCGATGACAACATTGCCGTTCGTAAGCCGTATTCCCCAAATGAATGTCGTTCTTACACCGTCGATTTCGTATTCGCTGGAAAGGTCAACGGTTGCCGTCGTGTCGTTGATGTTGAGGGCAGGCGGAACAATTCTTTGATTGCCCGCTCCAAAGTGCGTATAGTCGGCAACGGGACGGCCTAACTCCAACGCCGATAGTTTTAGTTGATTGTTATGGAAATAAAGCGTTGTCAAGGACAAAGAAGCGGACACGTTCAGATAGGTCAATTCATTGTCATTAGCCCATAGCCCACTCAGAAATGTATTGTTACGAAGGTCCAGCGATTCGAGACGGTTTTCTCGAACATCCAAAAACCTCAATACGGCACTCTGTGAAACATCCAACTCTGTCAGTTGGTTTTTATTCGCATATATCGTGTCCAGAAAACCGCATCCCGACACGTTTAANGATGTTAGTTGGTTATCATTCGCATTCAGGGATGCCAATTTTACGTTGCCGGAAAGGTCAAGCGATGTCAGTTGGTTTTGGGANACATTCAACCAGTGTCAATTCGGTGCAGTTGGACAAATCCAACACGCCGGTAAGATTTCGGTTCTCGGCGTTAATTTCTGTCAGCCGTAATTCCCCGTCAATTTCTCTCCATATTGCATAGTTTTGTAGTTCTTGACTGTCGACGAGGTTCTTTTCGTATTCGTTATAAATTGCGTCATTAAACGGAGTGATTTCCGACGCTGGGGCGATGGCTGCCGTTGGTGAAGGTTCGACAACGACAAGGGTATCGGCATATTCCTCCTGATAGAGATGGTCGTGGAGGGCATAAAATGCACCGGGAGACACGGAGAGCATTTCGCGATTTTCGAGTTCTTCGATGCGGCACGAGCGTTTGTGCTTTTGTTTAACTTTTGATGATACCGTTTTTGAATGATTGGCAAAAAACTGGAGCAAATTGCGATTTTTCATAGATTTTTCAAACACTGCTGGCAGTTATCGGGTGCTCGTTACGGAGCACGACACTTATAGTTTAACATACATATCCGCTGGATGCAAACAATTTCCGGCGGATATGTTGGATCGCCCTGTTGACGGAATTTTCATTTTGTCGATATTTTTCCTTCAACCCATTAGCAACAAACAGTTTAGGTGAAATCGCATAGTGTGTACAGGGTTACACAGGCATACATGCGAGTAGCCAGAAAACCCTGGAATTCTGTGTCTTGGCGAATCGTATTAAAGTAAAATGTGTCAGGCCAAAATGGGGTCTGACACCTCTGTCGTGATGTGCCCCCGCGTGTCCAGTGCATACGGCTAATTAGTGGTTACTGGGTGGCAAGCAAGGGACAGGAAATCCATTTCTTATTCGCGACACACCGCAGAAGAGAGAAGAACAACGGGAGGAGATGAACCATCTTCCGCCTTTACTCCATCTTCAATTGGTCAGTGCACCGCTTTCGCAGATTTTGCATCAGTTATCTGGAGGTGGCACTGCTGGAGAGTGCCAGTGCGGCTCGCACCAACGAGCCAAGGAATCATCGGATCGTGGAAGCCCAGGCTTCGCCTCAATGATCGGTTTGCTCATTGAATCTCTTATAAAAAAGAGGGCTTACGCAGATGCCTAAAAAAACTCTTGCAAGAAGTGCCGAGAAGGCAATACAAAAAACAAGAACGCTCGCTGCATTTTTCGACCGCCGTATGCAGAAAGAATAAACTTCGCAATCGACTTGCCAAAAGAATTGCAAGAATCATACAAAATAAAGAACATCGTCGAAATCATCAGAAGCCCAGGCTAAAAATGAAATAGACGAGTTCAATACTCCCTAAACGGCATTATTGCCAATGCTGAGCGAGTTACTGTTTGGGAGTAGCAGTCCAAAATGCAAAAACGCTCTCCCGCCGATATTTATGAACCATTCAACGATGCGTGGAGCGAACTAAAAAATGATTTGAGAATTAGAAAACAGAAAGTGAGATGAAATATTTCGACAACGAACATTTAATCAAGGCTTTATTGTGTGCTCAAAATATCAAAGACCCGACTGGCATATACTCTCGAATTATAACAAATTTTTCGATAACCCATGTATATTTTTCCTCCCAAAAAACACTACCAGCCAGCCAAATCGGTCGGCCTTCGGACTGCATCACAAACCTGAATTAGTCAGGGATAATTTCTATGGACAAACACGGTGTACCATGCGTATTGCATCCACTATGAGCGACTCCATTCCTTGTGTTAATTCAGGATGGGAACTAAATAAAATAACACTACCATTTCCGAACTGTCCAGCAACAATGGCTGGTGTGTTCGGCATCGTGCCCTGTTGAAAATAGTACTGGTAAATGTCCGATTGGTACGTTGCAAGTGTCAAAAAAGGAGGTAAATCAAGGCGGCCAGCGTCTATAAAAATTGGACCGTTTATGTAGTCAATAGCGCCGTACTCTTCTTGGGAAAAGAGATTCTGCCCTTCTGGTGAAAACGACATATCAGCCGAGCCTCCGCCAAGTTGACGTTGTTCTTGCATGCCGATACGCGGCATATATTCCTGATAATGGTTTGTTTTAACATTAACCAAACAAAGAAATCTTTCAAATGTCGATGACGCCAAATATGCTCCGGCACAGATACCAATATAACCTCCACCCGATCGTACAAATTGACGAATCGCTTCTCGCCCATCACTACCAAGAGCCTCAGCCATTTCATTGGAAAGACCACCGGGCACAATGATTAAATCATAATCTGACAGTTTTCTATTTCGTATAGATTGTATGTCTAATTCTTGAACATCATAACCCTCCGTATTTATGATATTCTTGATT
>JGI24701J34945_10001207_pt1 | contig 13327 bp, 8 predicted proteins | sample TergutTh196P3_FD_34945 | JGI IMG/M metagenome (IMG submission 34945)
ATGCCGNCNTCCTGCAAACCCGCATTGCACCGTTCTGGAGCGGTAGGTTGATGGCGGCGTACCCTACAAACGGTTACGAAACTAAATCGCCGTGTTTGCATTGACTACGCTATTTACGATAGATACCCTAGCCGCTCCAAAAAACCCATTTCCCCAAACCGTCACCCAGGCGGACGGCACGGAAATTACCATCACCCAGCACGGTGATGAATTTTTTGACTGGGCGGAAGACGAAAACGGCAATGTGATTGCCTATGACGAGGAAAGCGAAAACTGGGTTTATGCAAGTATTAGCGATGCAAAAATGCCCATCAAACGGCTTCACGCAGTCGATTTTCATGCCAAGTATCTCTGAAATCCGCGATGGGACTAACCGTAGCAGCCAGTAGACACACCGCAAATGAAGTGCTATGCCTTCGTCCATAAACACGCAATCAAGCTGCTTTGCCACGGCATCGGGAATATATTTGTAATCATGCTTTTTCCCGAATTGATAGATGTGGTCGCCAAATGGATTCCTCAGTGCCATTCCATCGTAGCCGTTCATTTGGGTTAAAAACTTTCCAATGTCATTCCAAATCCCGGCACGGGTACTTTCAGCCCATCCTTTGCTGTCGATATGTTCCTGGAAGCGGGAAGCCGTAAGAACATTCACGCTTTCAAGCCTATCTTCATTGAGGAAACACAGAAAGAAGCCAATGTTGCGGACATTGTTTCGGGCGACGGGGATGCTGATTCCCTGTATCAGCCGGATAATGGCATAATACTTTACCATCGCTTTATATTTTTCAGGCACTTTTGAAAAATATAAGCTGATATTATGAGGTCTTTCATGTGCGCACCTGAGCCGTTTTTCACAGACCCAAGTATCGTCCTCAAAAGATATGCTACCGGAGAGGGACGACAGGAAATCATGGTATCGGGATTTTTCATGCTCGCTGTATACCGGATCGTATTTTGCCGTCATCATCATGCCGCTCATAATCCGCCACCCCTTTTCTCAATTTTCCTGATTGTGTCCTGATAGGCAGTTTTTAGCAAAAACCAAACCGCCTTGACTATGGAACACGCCATAATCAAGGCGGTTTTTTGATGTTCACATTTCAATTTTGCCGCTACTTTCGATCCCCTTTTAATAGCAACATCGCCCTCATATACCTCAAACTGGCATTAGTTCCTGACCCGCTGCCCAAAGTAATCCAAGTAGAATCAGCCGAAAAAAGTTGACCACCAGAAATCTCTGGCGGTCATCTGTTTTTTGGCGAAAATTGAAATCATGTTTTATCCGCAATCCCCCTAGCCGGCGGTTCTTTTAGGTCCGGATTTTCAACCTTCTATAGGTTCAGATATTCCGGGCTTGTGTTGTGCAGGAAGATAGGTAACCCGGCAAATCAGGCATACGCTTACTCAACATCCCTCAGTAATTCTTCAACATATGTCGGCAGGGCAAATGAACCCACATGGAGCTGGGTGTTGTAATAATTCAGCTTCATACCCAGGGCATTCCATCTAACCGTATCCAGATCGTGAATAGGGTGCAGGTTTTTTGATGCAAATCCAAACAGCCAATGCCCCGATGGATAGGTGGGTATATGGGCCTGATAAACCTTGCTTATCGGGAAGGACTCAATAATCCGCTTGTGGGCGCGTTGCATCGCCTGGGCGTCTTCAGTATAAAATGGGCTTTCGTGCTGGTTGACCATAATGCCGTTTTCTTTTAGTGCTTTACTGCAATTACCATAAAACTCTTTAGTAAACAAGCCCTCTCCTGGACCAAATGGGTCGGTTGAATCAACAACAATTAAATCATATTCATTCTCAAACCGCCTGATATATTTCAGGCCATCCTCATAAAATATATTAACGCGCTCATCCTCCAGGCGGCAGGCTGTAGTAGGCAAATATTGCCTGCAAACCTCCACAACTAGTGCATCAATTTCCACAAGATCTATCCGTTCAATGGAATGATACCGTACCAGCTCCCGTACCACACCGCCATCGCCCGCTCCGATCACCAAAGCACTTTTTATCTCAGGGCGGACGGCCATAGGAACATGAACTATCATCTCATGGTAAATAAACTCATCCTTTTCGGTCAGCATCATAAATCCGTCTAAGGTTAAAAATCTTCCGAATTCCTTTGAGTCAAATACATCAATGCGCTGAAACTCACTCTGGCCGCTGTACAGTTGACGGTCTACCCTAATGGAAAACTCAACCCTGGGTGTGTGGCGCTCGCAAAACCAAAGGTGCATAACTAAAAAAAACCTCCTCCGCCCGATCCTGGAAACACAACAGCCGACTTCCACTCAAGTAAGATGACGACTAGCCCCTTCGCATCCTAAGTATACCCCTATTTGACGGTAATGTCAAGGTTCAGAAAAAATCAGGAAAATCCGGGATTGACCCCGGCCGCCTGATTGCTTTATTGCCGATTGAACATTTTTCTCGGAGAAGATAAGCAAATCGCCCTTTTGTTGAACAGGCAAAAAGAGAACTTATGCAAAATATTTTATATAAATTATGGTATTTATGGTTGACAGCACCACGGTTATAGTGTACGCTTGAAAAAGGAGGTGTTTGCCGATGGCTGAATTTTGCCATAAATGCTACAAAAAAGAATTAGGCGGAATAAAAGAACTTAAGGGTGTTGTGTTGTCAAAATGCCTTGAGCTATGTGAGGGATGTGGCGAATACAAAAATATCGTAATTGCCGAGAAGAAAATAAATAACATAAGTCTGAAGCTTTATGGGGCTTTAAGACGGTAGCTGTTTTTATTGACCTTACGTTCGTTTTAAGCAGGTGAAACAGATTGGAAATTCGCAATAAAACCCGGGAGCGGTCCTTTTGGACCGCTCCCGGCAGACTGTCAAAGAACCCCTTGCCGCATAGCTGGCAAGGGGTTAAAAATGCCCAAAATCCTAAAAACAGGTTGAAATGGCGATAAAACGGGGGATTTAGCCATCCATAACGCCATCTTTTTGAGATTCATGGCTGCGAATTTTAACCCAACCCAGCTTCGTACCCGGGTTAGGCTGCGTATGTGAGTGTATCGCATAGCGTGTTTCTCTTTCGCATCTGCAAACACTCTCTCAATGGTTTCCTTTCGTTTGGCGTAGCTGGCTTTGCCTTCAGGTGTGTGTCGGAAATCATCTGCCATTTCCACCCACGGTTCCCATATATGGTGGGTTACTATTTCCTGAAAAAACCGTCCTTGGTCATGGGACATTTATAAGGGAGTGATGCGTATCGGTCATCATCGAAAACCTTTTTACATATCCACGGTGTTCGATACGCTGAGTCCATTGCCACGGTTTGAATTTCAAGAAATCTTTCCGTTATTTGTTCGTAAACCTTATCAAAAGCCTTGCTGTCGTGTACGTTTCCGGCGGTTACTTCATAGCCCAATATAAACCCGTATTCATCGCAGCCGGTATGCGCTTCGTATGCAAATTGTACTTCATGTTCCCCTTTGCGAAATACTCAGCTGTCTGGCTCTGTTGTGGAGACGGTCACTTCTTTGGTTGGTGGATTTTCGTCATCATCATCTTTGTCCTTCAAGGGCTTTTTGCCATGAGCTTTTTGTTATGGTGGGGAGTTTTTTGACAGTCTGAGGCAACCTCTAGAGGTTGCCTACTGCTCATCTTGTAAGAATCAAAATTATTAAAATATTAAGCAGAAATAAAGCCGCGACCGAAAGAATCTGCATCCTCTGATTTTCCACACAAACGCTCCCTCTGTGATATTATATTGCTCCTATTATATGCAAAACCCCGGAGAGGCATTCAACCTCTCCGGGGTTTTCGCTGCTTCCAGCTTAATTTTACTGTGTTAGCGTTTGGGTTGCTGTTGCGGGCTTTTTGCCGTTGTTGGGAACCCCGAGCCTTACAATATCACCTGGGGCTGCCGCTATCATTGTACCCTTATCATACAGAATTCCGTTGAGATAGGTGTTTTCCTTGGCTTTGATTTGATTGTTTTTTATTTTGAACTTAGGTGATTTAAGAGTGCTGCTGGCACTGATCTTCTTGGGCTTGCTTGCCGGAGTGATAATACCTGCTCCGCCAGGATTTGCCAAGGGTCGCATCCTGATGTAATATGTGGTTTTCAGAACCTTCTGCTTGCCATTGACAGTTCCGACCGGTCTTACGCAAACGCCGCCATAAACGCCGCCATCGGGTTTAAATTTGCCCCATCCGTTGGCATTTGGCATTTTTGTGGGTTTATTCTTGGCGTTAAGCCCAGCCTCCATAAGCTGAAGGTTTCCATTAGACACCGTACTAGTTGGATCTGCCTTAGGTGTTATAGTCCACTGACCGTATTCCCCGCCTGACTCAAAAAGCTTATAGTTAACTACCGGCTTGAAGCTCTTATTAAAAGCTTTCATGTCAGGCCTCTTGTTAATCTTGGGGAATGCTACTGTCTGACCTCCTACGGTTACAGTCAGCTCTAAGTCTTTTCCGAGCAGCTTGGAAAACTCCTCGGCGGTAAACGGTTTTTTCCCAGTCTTGCCGTTGACGGTATATGCCGTAACCTCATTAAAGCCGAAGCTGAATGTCTCCTGCAATAGGTTGAGGGTATGACTGTCTGCCGTGGTGCTGTCTACGGTATACGCCATAATATTCGGGTCTGTGCTGTAGTCAATGCAGCAGTTGCCGCAGCCAAAGGGCGTGGGCGTGGGTCCCTGGGGGGGTGGTGTCGGGCCGCCTGTACCGGGCGTGGGCGTGGGGCCGCTTGGCGTAGGAGTCGGGCCGCCTGTGCCGGGTGTGGGCGTGGGTCCCTGGGGAGTTGGCGTTGGGCCGCCTGTACCGGGCGTGGGCGTGGGAGCTACAGCCCCGAGCGTATCGGTTACGAAAACCTGAGTAAGCCGTCCCGATGGGCTGGAGCCGCCTGGCACGGTGGCATCTATATGGAGGTGCCCCAGAACCGCACCTAAAATATTAGGAGCACCACGCCAGCTGTTAGCCTGCAGATCAATATACACTGTTTGGTTGCCGCTGAGCGAGGCTTTGTTCAGCACGGCACCGGTTGAGCTCAGCATATCAAACTCGTACAGCAGGATTTGTTCCCAGGCATTGTTGTGTGGCGGGTTAGCTGCAAGTATAATTCTGTCGAATTCCAGGCTTACCGCATTATAGGTAGCGGTATTGGAGCCGGTAAATGTAAGCCCTAAGTAACGGTAGTTTTTGCCAGGCACAGTAAATGGCAGACCCCAATCCTGCGGATTATCACCGTCAATAAATGCTCCTCTGTACTCATAACCATTTCCAGCTAGGGAAACATTGGCACCCGGTGTTCCCTGCCAAATAATCTGACCATCGCCAACATCGGGTGTTGGTGTTGCAGGTCCGGCTGTTGGACCTGTGGAGGACATATTGCACACACCCTGGGTGTATGTAACTCCGGCGGGCAAGCCTCCGAGGTCACGTTCACTGCCATCATTTCCGTTATAGCCTCTGTGTTCAAGGCCTAATGGATTGCCGTGACCAACGCCGCAGACCCTTCTGATCTGCACATTGCTGAAGGAACCCTGGTCGTTGCTTTGGAATCGCATTCTTGGAGTACCGTTGGCACTATGTACACAAACATCCTCGACCGTAACCCCTGAGATAGACCTGGTCCCGGGATTAGTAGTCCAACCGCTGGGAGACCATAGCCCCATCTCATCTCCGTTGAGGTTAGTAAAATCAATCAAGAGCCTGGCGTTGGTCATTGAGGAGTTTTCCACAGCAATATTACGGAAGGTAATATCGCTGACGCTGCATCTGTCACCGTTATGTATGGATATGGGTGCCTTGTGGAATGCGTGGATAACGTCAATATTGTTAAAATGCACACCCTGGATAGTAGCGGAGCCGGTACCTCCTTTGTTGGTTTCAACGCCTATTTCCATGGCCTGCGCCAGGTCGTTCCAAAACACGCTGTTAGTTACATTTATGTTCCCGCTGTTGTAGCCGTTTTGATAGTTTTTAACAACAACATTGTCATCCCAGCTTCTGATGTAGCAGTTGTTTATGGTGGCCCCTGTAACGCTTTGAAGAGATATGCCATCGCCGTTGGCCCGGGCGGTTATAATTTTTACGTTTTCCACGGTGAAGTTATTGCCCCGCTGGAACTGCACCGCCCACCGGGCGGGATTGAGTATGTGAACTCCATCAAGGCGCAAATTGCTCCTGTCCCATGTTTCAACAGTTACCCGGCCGTGTGCCGCAGAGCCTCCTGTAATAATGCCGCGGCCGCGCAAGCTGCCGCCGTTGCTGAAGTTTACGCTGCCATTGATAATCGAACCGGCTGCCAGCCATACGTTTCCGCTGACATTCTGTTCGCCTGTGTATGTATTGTTGCTCCAAACAGTACCGGTCGGATCCTCCTTGGGGTTTGCGAAAACAGACAAGGGCGGAACAGAGGAGCTGGTTGCCGAGCCGTTAAATTCAACCGAATAATTTCCGACAGAGGGAAGGGTAATGGTCACAACCCCCCCGCTAACGCTGGCTGTAGCACCCTTCCGGGCAGGACGCACAACCGCGCTGCTAAAGCCGCCGGTTCGAGCTACTGTGACGGTAACCGGGCCGCCATCCATGTCAAACATAGCTACAGGCGCTTGGGATATATCGGGGTTCTGCGAATTGCGGCTGTTATTTACGTCCACGCCGTACAGCCTGATAGATTCCCCCCCGGCAGATACGGTGTATCCGGTATATTCCGGAATAATACCCGATGTGTTAAAGGGATACGGATGCACCGTGCCGCTGGCTTGCGCCGCCGGCGGATGAAGCTGCGGCAATCCTACAATCGGCAACACTGATAACACCACTACTATTGCCAAAACTACTGCCATGGACCTTTTTGATTGTCTAATCATACCTAAAACCTTCTTTCTAATTTGATTATCCGTTCACGCCTTAATTCGCACAAGGAGTCGTCCCCTGAAGCTAAGCACACAAACTCCCTCTAACATTATATCGTAACAAACAGATGAAAGCAATAGCGATTTTATAAAAGTTTTATGAATTTTTGTGAAAACTAAATAATTTATAAAGAGTCCCATTCCTAAATGGGGCTAAAATAACCACACGCCTATTATGCATAATGCCAATATGCTACGTCTTACGACAGCATCCTCGTTTTTTCCGCACATATTGCGGTTTCCGGGCTTGACAAATACAAATACTACAAATACAATATAATACAAGGTTGCGGGAGTGGATGATTAACAAAAAAATGAAAAGGAGTTGTTTGAAAATGAGAATGAAGAAAATCGTATCGCTGGCCCTCGCTCTGATAATGGTGCTGTGTATGCTGCCCATGATGGGTGTGATGGCAGATGGCCCCGCTGAGCCTCGCTCTGGGGTTCAAGACAACGGAGAAGCCGAAAGCTTTGATGTTTCGGTGAAGGCAAAAAACGACAGCTATGCCCACATTGATCTCTTAACCGAAGAGATTCATTGGGCAACGTATCCGCGGGAGTCTTTTTCAAGCTCTCCTAGCATCAGAGAGTACAGCACAGATGGCGGCAGCAAGTGGAATGACATAAAAGCTGGGTTCAGTAGCTATGGGAGTTATATTTCCGAAACTCTTGGCAGCAGATGGGTTGAGATGGACAGATTTTTCAAAGAAAAAAAAGGCATGAACCTAAGTCTGCGTATTGGCAGTGTATTCACTACTGCAAAAACCATTCATTATCCCATAATTGAGCCCCGTCCTAAAAAAAATATTGAAAAATTAAAGGCTGTTTTAAAAGACGGAAAATGGCAGTTTGTTACCGCAAACGGCGAGGTACCTAAGGAAAACTACCTATACCGTTATGCCGCCGATGGGTCATCCGCCATACGAATTTTAACACCCGAGGGGCTTGAGCCTTCGAGACTTAAAGCCGCAGTTACCCTGCGTTCAATGGCAAAGATAGAAAACGGTAAAAACATTCCTAACAGCGATTGGTTTACCATTATCCTTGATCCTGTGCAGGGAGCAAGTCTGCCCGCATTCTCAGATGAGCCTGACCCCGGCCCTAACGAGGACATTATCGTTCCCCTCGGCGATTCGGATGGGCAGATCAATCTTACAACCCAGAAAATCACCCTTCCCCAAGGCTTTGTTGTAACAGAATATTCTGCTATCAGCTGGAGAAACATTGATAAGTGTGAAAAACCACCAAAGCTCTGGAAGGGAACCCCCGAGAAGTTTGACAAGCTCATGCACAAGAATGTTTTCACAAAAGACCTAGCTGTGTTTGACATATGGGGCGGGTATGAAATAAACCTCCCAAGTGCAATGCCGCGTAAAGTCAAAAAGCCCGCACTCTTCTCGGATGGCGACAGGCTGAGGTTGTCTTCACAAAAGAAAGCCTTTGCGGAATATGAAAATACCGAATATGTTGAATACGCCTACAGCAGTAACGGAAAAACAGCCGATGGCTCATGGTACAACATACCCGCAAACGGTATTCCCAGGCAGGCGGGCAGGACATTGCTTATCCGTCCGAGGGCAATGCAGGGGTCAAAGGGAATACACGGTTCAGGTAAAATAATGAAGTTTAAAGTTAAATAAGTTAACAAAAAACTCCCCACCATCACAAAAAGCCCGCTTTAGCGGGCTTTTTGTGATGGTGGGGCATTTGATCGGCTTGCGCTCCCTGCACCAGACGAAGAGAAACCATCGAGAGAGTATTCGCCGATGCAAAAGAGAAAAAGGCAACGAGTCCCGAAGGACTTCCAAATGTTTTATATTCGCTCGTAATGTGTCCACATACTTAAAACCCAAACAATCCCTTCGTATGGAATTCCATTGTTGTCCAAGCTGTTATCTGTATTAGGTAAAATCTCATATACGAAACGATGCACCTTGTTGATTCGTCTTGAGTACTTTCCGCTTAACCGACCCTTGAGTTCCTCGAACGATTGCGATTCTTCAAAAGGGCTTTGTTCAACCGTAGCGAAAATTTTTTCGACCTGTGGCCTTAATCCGCTGCGTTCGATGTTCACAGCATCCTTTCTTGCTTGGCGTGAGTTCAGTATTTTATACATCAGGCCACAACCCCGACACAGGCACGCCGCCTGAGTGCGGTTCTCTTGAAGCGGCTTCGATTTTTTCCGCCATTCCAGGGATTGATGTTAAATAATCAGTTTCATTGTCATAACCCGAGCTGAACTTTTGAAAAGCGATAAATTCCGCAACTCTCTCTAAGGTTACGTCTGGTAAAGTGTCAATCTGAGTCCTAATATATTCGCGTGCTGACAAGAGAAAGCACCTCCTTGATGCAACCATTTTAGCATATTACCTATGTACTGTCAATCATCTGTTGATTTGAGTTTTTCGTAGGTAAAAAGGCCGTGAATTCACCAACCAAAAAGCCCGCTTCGGCGGGCTTTTTATGATATAAAGGCCAGGGTGATAAAAATGCTGGAACGAAGCACAGATACCTTCACGTGGCCTTATTAACGGAATTCTTGACATATACGCCTGTTTGTTGTAACCTATACCTTGCCAAGCACATTAAATGAGAGGAATCAATATATTATGAATATAAAGGAAGCTTTGACACAAATTGTATCATCCGCTTTTTCTCAATGCGGATATGAGGCAAGGTTAGGCGGTGTTGCCGAGTCCGCCCGACCTGATCTGTGCCAGTATCAGTGTAATGGGGCCTTGGCGGCGGCAAAGCAGGCGAAAAAAAAACCTATTATAATTGCCGAAGAAATTACCTCATGCCTGGAAAATGATGACCGGTTTTCCAAAATAGAAACGGCACCGCCAGGGTTTATCAACATCACTTTGTCCGACAAATATCTTGCCGGATTGCTTAATACCATGTCCGGAGACTCCCGGCTGGGGATACGCAAAGCAGAGGTCAAAACAGTTGTAGTTGACTATGGTGGCCCCAATGTGGCAAAGCCTTTGCACGTTGGGCATTTGCGTTCGGCTATTATCGGCCAGTCACTGTGCAATTTGGCACGTTTTTTGGGTTATAATGTTATAAGCGATGTGCATTTGGGAGACTGGGGTCTTCAAATGGGTCTTGTGATTTCCGAGGTAGAACTCCGGCAACCCAATTTGCCGTATTTTAATGCTGAATATAACGGAGAGTATCCAAAAGAGCCCCCCATAACAGAGGAGGAGCTGTCTGAAATATACCCGGCGGCAGCGTCACGCGCCAAAACCTATTCGGAATTTGCCGCACGGGCATCACGCGCTACCGTTGAACTGCAGGATGGTCTCCCGGGATACCGAAAACTGTGGGAACATATAAGAGAGATTTCAATATCAAGCCTAAAAAGAGATTATAGTCGGTTGGGTGTTTCGTTTGACAAGTGGCTTGGGGAAAGCGATGCAGGGAAGTATGTCCCAAAGGTTTTAGGTCTTCTTGACGAGAAAGGGCTGCTTGCCGATTCGGACGGTGCCAAGGTGGTTGAGGTCGCTCTTGCTGAGGATAGAGAGCCTATGCCTCCCATGATTGTAGTCAAGTCGGATGGCGGAGACAACTACGCCATCACAGATTTGGCCTCTCTGTTGCAACGTAGGTCAGACTGGAATCCTGATGAATGCTGGTATATTGTTGACAACCGTCAGACTTTACACTTCAAGCAGGTGTTCAGGGCAGCCTGTTTGGCGGGGCTTTTCACTCAAAGCCAGTGTACCCATTACGGCTTCGGAACCATGAATGGTAAGGACGGCAAGCCATATAAAACCCGTGACGGCGGTGTAATGCGATTGTCCGAGCTTATTGCCTCGGTAACCGCGAGCGCGCGGGCCAAGGTGGAGTTATCCTCTGTTGAGATGTCTGAACAGGAGATGGCGGACGCCGCACGTCAAATCGGTGTAGCCGCCCTCAAAGTAGGGGATATGATTAACCACAGAAGCAAGGATTACATTTTTGACATAGAAAGATTTTTAGCAACTGATGGGAGGACTGGGCCATATCTGCAATATACCACCGTAAGAATACGTTCTGTTTTGAAAAAAGCCGAGGCTTCCGGGTTTATCCCTGGGGAAATACTTGCTCCCCAATCACAAACAGAACGAGCCTTAGGTTTGGCCCTCCTGACCCTGCCCGACACTTTAAGCCGTGCGCTGAATGAAAAAGCCCCCAACATAATCTGTGAGGCAATGTTTTCGATTGCCGGGGAGCTTAACCGATTTTATTTTGAAAATAAAATTATTTCCTGCCCAGATTCTAGCATACGCTCCTCCTGGCTAGGCTTGTTAGACCTAACAAGGAAGGCGTTAGAGCTGCTACTCGGGATTATTGGCATTGAGGTGCCGAGGAGTATGTAGTCTGGCTATGCGTCACTTTAGCCCCATATCTGCCTTGCCTAATGCCGGAAAAAACTTATCTGGGGAGCCAAATGATTTCATTGAAACAGTCTCATCTTCTGATGGGTCAAAGTGACATGCGGCACGATAAGAACAAAAATCGCACTCTAATTCATCTCTTTTGCGCAAGGGTCTTGCAGGGAATTCTCCCATTGCAGCTGAATGCGCCAAGGCTTCCATTTTACTGTGAATATGCTTCTCTAAAAGCAATAATTGTTCAGAAGTGGCGACCAGGCTGTTTTTCTTGGGTCTGCCCTCTTTTGTCATTTGAATAGATAAAAACTTCATTTTTGGGTCGGGCTGACGATCCATTGCAGAAACAATATCCGCATCATTGAGTAAAAGACCGTTGCGTGCTAATTCCTTTCGTTCGCTCACAAGTGCTGTCTCGGGAGATAATGGTGTATCGGTACTCAGTGTCGGAATGCGTACCGGAACGTATAAAACCCCGGCAGGCTCTGCCTTTTCTATACCTGTGCTTTGCGGAGGATTTTGGCAGAAGGAAAAGAGATAAAGGGGCAACTGCAAACTCTTGCCGTAATACATATCAGAAAGACTTAGCTTCTTTTTGCCGCTTTTATAATCTATAACTCTAAAATATGTTTGTCCGTTTTTTTGGTAGGCATCAAGGCGATCGGCCTTGCCTGATATTCCGTATTCAGCCGGACCTCCGGGAGGGGCTCCGGGAATTTCCCGCTTAACATAGGGGAGGGGTGCCTCGAAGGCTATCGGGACAAAATCACTGACCGCAAGCTCCTGCCATATATCAGCCGCCATTCTCACTGCGCCACGGCAAAGCCGTCCGGCTTGCTTCTGAAGACGAATAGTCTCACCCTGTGCAAAGCCAATGCTAATGCAGGTTTCGGCTTGCGCCAAAGCATAATCCTGGATTTCCTGGCACGAAACCTTGCTTGTACCGCCTCTGTTCACAATTTCACGTACAGTATTTTCTAATATGCCGTGAAGTGCGGTGCCTATGTCAAGAGGCAAAATTCCGTATGCTGGGCGTTCCTTAAGCCGCATAGCATGGCGGCAGAAAAACTTGAAGGGGCAGCTTGCCCATGTTTCCAGCTTAGAAGCAGAAAGGCGCAGCACCGGTCCGAATAATTTCCCGCTACCTTTACAGTTTTGACCATTGATTTTATTCATATTACTTTCAGCAGTATACTCGTTATGGAGTATAGGCTGCGGTTTCGGCAAGGGTTGGGAAATAAACCGTGAAAAATCACAGGGAGCATCATCCTGACCCGAGGCGGCGTAAGATAAAATCAACCGTTCCTTTGGCAGATTGGCAGCTGTATATATCGCGTACATCTCCCTGTCGAGCAAGTCTGCACTATCTGGCGGCAAGCAACGGCATTCGTCAAGGGATTCCAGCGCAGACCGCTCCTCAATACCGAGAAGGCTTTTGGAGGCTGAGGCTATAGGAAGCTGATCTATACCCGCTCCTGCAATAAAAACGGCTCTTGATGGGAGGCGGGCGAAACGGCGTATGTCACCTATATGCACCCTGTCAAGAGAGGGGGGGATTGTCCCTACTTCTCCAGCGTTTAAAATAACCAAAAGTAAATCGCAAAAGGCTTCTGTATTGATTGGCGCATCGCCTAAAATTCCGGCGCATTGCTCTAACGAGTCGCAGAAAATATCCCACATTTGAACCGTTTGTGAGGCAGCTTGAAGGTCATTTAATTCCAAAAGCCTTCGTCCACGATCTTCTATGGCGTGTACAGTCCCCAGCATCTCAAGTGACTTATAAAGCCTTTTGGCGCAATCGGTACCGGCCTTGCCGCCATGTGCAGCCTGTACACCGGCGACAATAAATTTCCGAGTTTGGTTCAGGCCCTGCAAAAGAGTGTTGTCTTCCTCGCAAGGTTGCCAGCCATGCAATGGCCTTGACCAGTCCACCGCAGTGAAGCGACCTCCGTATGGGTTCCAGCGGCGAAGATATTCCTCTAAAATATCCCCCTGCTCGGGGGTGATCCCGGTAAGCCCGGTTCGTACAAGGCTCATAACATC
>JGI24701J34945_10001239_pt1 | contig 13157 bp, 12 predicted proteins | sample TergutTh196P3_FD_34945 | JGI IMG/M metagenome (IMG submission 34945)
TATTCGGCTCGGCTATCAGAATATCAGCAGTCGCCGCCTGGCCCTTCGCAGCGTCCGTACCTTCGCCTACGCCAAGCTGCGAAAGCATCAGCCCCTTATCGCTGAGGTCGTAGCTACGGCTTCTCTTGTAGTCGTCCCATATATAATATGCTTCGAGCAGAGCGTCATACTTGGAAGCATAGGGCGTGCCGTCTATCTCTNCGGTCTTGTAGAGCCAGCCTGCAATCCATCCGCAAGGGCGGCTGTTTGAGTCTGCGTCTTCAAGCTTGGAAACGACCATGCCTACATTGAGGACTTCGCCCGGCACATAGAGCTCCTCTGCGCAATGAAGGCCTATTTGGTACCCTGATTCATTTGAGCCTGAAATAATAGCGCTGATCATCTCGTATTCAGGATTTCCCGCCGTCGGCCCTGTGACTATTACAGGAATTCCGGCAGCAACGATTTCCTGCATCATCTGTACGCTAGAATGAAGGTCTACAGCGTTTAGGATAATGGCGTCGACCCTATTCGTAATGAATGTATCTACCTGCTGCCTCTGCGTTTCGAGGTTGAAGTTTGCGTCCTGGATATCAGGCTCGCTCATGCCGAGTTCGCGGGCGCGCGCAAAGCCTGCATCGCGCATGCCTATGAAGAACTCACTGCCAAGCGACGCTGCAGCCCAGCCAATCTTGATGTCCCCCGCCGCCTTAGGCTCAACGGGAAGCGCCTTGTTCACATGGGCGCGGCTCGGATACTCTCTGGGCTGTACCCCTGAGAGCGCCAAAGCCGTTTCAGGATTCTGCTGGTACAGCATGAGCTGATCGTAGGCGGACAAGTCGCTGTCGCCTCCGCTGCTGCTGCCGCCGCCACCAGCAGGCTGATCGGGTGTCGCCGTACAAGCCGCCAACGCGACCGAAAACACCATAAGGACGGCTAAGACTATTGCAATTTTCTTTTTCATAATTTCCTCCATTTACTTTAACAATTTTTGCTTCTAAATCTATATATAACCAAGGATGCCCTTGAGTACATATCAAAGAGTATTTGTGGCTTTTGAGCTTATGCTTTTTAGCAGCACGGCAAGTATGATAATCAAAGCCTTCACGACAAGCTGCGGATACACGCCAAGGCTTACCAAATTCATAATGTTGCCTATCACGGCAAGCACAAATACGCCTACGACGGTCATAGGCACATTCCCCTCGCCGCCCTTTAGGCTCGCGCCGCCTATTACGACAGCCGCAATCGTCGTCATGTCATAGTTGACCGCAGTGGTCAGCGCCGTTGCGCTCCCGCTTCTCGCCGTCACAATGACGCCGGCGACGCCGCAAAGCGCCCCGCATATCGCATACGCCCAAAACTTATATTTCTTGGAGTTGATCCCTGCAAGCTGTACCGCGGTTTCGTTGGATCCCACCGCCGTCAACAAACGCCCAAAGGAAGTGAAATGCATTATGAGCCCTACTATCACCACCATCACAATCATCAATATTACAGGATATGGTATGCTCGCTGCCGAACCGGTCGCAAAGCCGATAAGCGCCTGCACCGCCGGAACCGACTGGTCAAGCAATATAGTGGTGGCGTCCGTAATGATAAACGCCACCCCCCTCACTGCGTACATCATAGCAAGCGTGACAATAAAAGCCGGCATATTGAGCTTTGCCACTAGGAACCCGTTGACAGCGCCGAATGCAAAGCCTGTAAGTATCGCGATAATAATAGCGGCGGTCAGGCCCCACGGCTCATTTTCCCACCCTACTACCTTTAGCATATGAGCGACCATGATGGACGAAACCGCAACCGTCGAACTTACAGAAAGGTCAATCCCGCCTGTCAGCATGACCATAAGCATACCGAGCGCGACCATCATAAACGTCGACTGCTGGCGCAAGATATTTATCATATTCTCCGGCGACAGGAATACAGGGGACAGCAGCGTCGCTACTATAAACATGATGACAAGGATAAGCAAGGCATTGTATTTAAACAAAAACCTTACGATTTGACTGCTGTCTTTTGCAGGCGCCTCGTCCCCTCTAAGCGATACAGAGCCGTCTTTACGTGTAAATATACCCATAGCCTATTCCTCTCATAAACCCATTGCGTAGTGAATCAACACTTCTTCGGATAGCTCATCTTTCTTGATTTCCCCGACAGTGCGGCCCTCGCGAAATACGATGGCACGGTCACACATACCTATTATCTCGATCATCTCGGATGAAATCATAAGCACGGCATATTGCTGATAGACAAGCTCGTTGATAAGCTTGAATATTTCCATCTTGGCGCCAACGTCTACGCCGCGCGTCGGCTCGTCCAAAATCAATATCTTGCTGTCCGAAGCAAGAATACGCGCAATCGCGACCTTTTGCTGATTTCCGCCGGACAAGCTGCTGACCGGATTGTTTATATTATTGGTCTTGATGCCCACCTTGTCGCGCATACTCATAGCAAGCACGGTTTCAGCTTTCTGCATAATCCAGCCGAAAAACTTTGTGAACTTTTGAATGCATGAAAACGTTATATTGTACTTGATAGGCATCCTCAAAAGCACGCCCTGGTTCTTTCGATCCTCTGGCAAAAATCCGATACCCTTGCTGAAAGCATCCTGTGCCGACTTAATGCTGACGACCTTGCCGTTTAGCCATACCTTACCGCCATCGAGCGTATCAACGCCGAGAATCGCGCGTAATGTTTCGGTACGCCCTGCCCCGACCAAGCCCGACAGACCCAATACCTCGCCCTGCCGCAGTTCAAACGACACGTCACGCACCGCCCTGCCCGCCCTGATATTTTCGACCTTGAGCGCCACATCGCCGACCTTCTGACGTTCATCCCGCTCAGGAAAGAACGATGCAAGATCGCGCCCGATCATCATGCTGACAAGCTTTTTATCGTCAACATCTTTTGTATTGACCGTATCGACATACTTCCCATCTTTAAAGACTGTAATGCGGTCCGTAATACGAAAAACTTCTTCAAGGCGATGCGAGATATAGATGACGGCGACGCCCCGCTCTTTCAGCCCGTTAATAAGGAAAAACAGCTTTTCAACCTCACGGGTCGTAAGTACAGCCGTAGGCTCGTCAAGCACAAGAATATCCGTGTCCCTTGAAAGCGCCTTGCATATTTCCACTACCTGCTGATACGCCACAGAAAGCTCGTTGACGGGCGTCCTAGGGTCGATATCGCCGAAACCGATAGCTTCTAGCGCTTCCCTTGCACGCGCCCTAAGATCTTTCCAATTGATTTTTTGATACTTGACGCCAAATTCGTCAATAAAGATATTCTCGGCTACAGACAGATGCGGGACTAAAGCAAACTCCTGGTATATAACCGCGATGCCATTGTCGTTTCCGTCCTTGGTATTGCGAATTTCTACGTTTTTACCCTTAATAAACACCTCGCCAGCATCGGCTTGATACGCCCCTGACAATATCTTGATAAGAGTGGACTTGCCTGCGCCGTTCTCGCCCATCAAGGCATGTACCTCTCCCTGTTTCACCGCAAGCTTAACGCCGTCAAGTGCGTGTACACCATCAAAGGATTTCGAAATATTCCTCATCTCAACAGCATATTCAAAATCTGTCATGTTTATCTATTCCCTGCTCTAACGAGCCTCTATGCCTAAGCAGCATAAGCGATATGCATTACAGATTATGATATTATCCCCATGTAATTGCTACAATAATTTTTACAGACATTTTTCACCGCCTGATGTCCCTTTTGGGAAGTTTGCGACATTTTGGGCGCTTTTCGGCTATACTTTGAGCACCTCTATCATCACCCATTCGCCGGTTTTTACAATATCGGCCACTGCAAGGCGAACGAACGAAACGATGCCAAGGGCTATCCCCTTATGATTGCATCGAATTTGCAGGCTTCCACGCACACCCCGCACCTGACGCAAACCTCTGGGTCGATAACATAAGGTATGCCCTTCTCCCCGGTAATGGCGCCTACGGGGCACTTTTTCATGCAAAGGCTGCACGACTTGCAAAGTTCCGGCACAATTTTGAATATCAGCAAGTCCTCGCAACTTCCCGTCGGGCATCTTTTGTCAAATATATGAGCCTCATACTCGTCGCGGAAGTATTTGAGCGTCGAGAGCACAGGATTCGGCGCAGTCTTGCCCAATCCGCATAGCGAGCCAATTTTCACCAGAATTGCCAATTCCTCTAGCAGTGCCAGAGTTTCCGCAGTACCGTTGCCGCATATGATATCGTCAAGCAGGCTCAGCATCTGGCGCGTCCCCTCGCGGCATATGGTGCATTTTCCGCAGCTTTCGTTCTGCGTGAACTGCATAAAGAACCGTGCGATCTTCACCATGCAGGTGTTCTGGTTCATCACCACAAGGCCGCCCGAACCCACCATCGCCCCCACCGCCGTCAGGCTGTCGTAGTCAAGCGGCATGTCAAGGTGTTCTTGCGTAAGGCAGCCGCCGGACGGCCCGCCTATCTGCACAGCCTTGAAATCCACCCCGCATATCTTTCCGTCATCGTCCATGACGCCGCCGCCGATGTCGCTTACTATCTCACGCAGGGTCACGCCGAACGGCACTTCTATAAGGCCTGTGTTTATCACGTGGCCGGTAAGCGCGAAAGTCTTTGTCCCCTTCGCGTTCTCCGTGCCCATCTTTGAATATTCCTCGACGCCCATCCGCATGATAAGCGGCACGGACGCTATGGTCTCCACATTGTTTATCACAGTCGGCTTGCCGAAAAGCCCTGACGTCGTGGGGAACGGCGGTTTGATAGACGGCATCCCGCGCTGCCCTTCGATGGACGCTATAAGCGCCGTCTCCTCTCCGCAGACAAACGCGCCCGCGCCCTCCATCACCACTATGTCAAAACGCTTGCCGGAGTTGAATATGTTCTCGCCCAGGACGCCCGCCTCCCGCGCCGCCGCTATGGCTCGCTTTAGCCTCTCCACGGCGAGCNGGTACTCCATACGAACGTATATATACCCATTCTCGGAGCCTATCGCCTGCGCCGCTATTATCATGCCCTCAAGGACGGCGTGGGGATTCCCCTCAAGAATGCACCTGTCCATAAATGCGCCCGGGTCGCCCTCGTCGCCATTGCATATCACGTACTTCACGTCGCTTTCGTTCGCCCTCGCAAACTCCCATTTCGTGCCCGTGGGAAATCCGCCGCCGCCACGTCCTTTCAGCCCCGCCGCCGAAATCTCGTCGCATATCTGCTTCGCGTCCATTTCCAAAACAGCCCGACGCGCCATAAAATACCCGCCGTGGCTTATATATTCGTCTATGCAATTTGCGTCGATATTCCCGCAAAGGCTCAGCAAAAAACGCTGCTGCCGCGAATAGAAAGGTATATCGTCATGCTTCGCTATCGTCTTGTCGCTTTCGGGCACCGTGTATAGCAGCCTCTCAACGACCCCATCGCCCATAAGCGTCTTGTCCACTATGTCCTCGACATCGTCGGGCTTCACCTTGACGTAGAGGATGCTCTCAGGGAACACCGTTACGAGCAGCCCCATCTGGCAGAACCCTTGGCAGCCGCTCTGCGCCAGCGAATAATCGCCCTTCACTTCCTCCTCAAGCGCGATGTCCACGCTTATCCCGCGTTCCTTTACGACCTCGAGAAACCTATCGTAGACTTTCAGCGCGCCGTTTGCGACGCACCCAGTACCCGCGCAGATGACCACGCGTTTTTTATGCGCCGAAGCATATCTGTCGAAGTTTTCCTTTCGTGCCTCAAGAGACTTTTGGTCCAGCATCTTATGCGCCTCCTGCTTCTTCTTCGCGAATCTTGCTTATAAGCTCGGCGGTCGACTCTTTCGTCATGCTGCCGTGTACATCGTCATTCACCACTATGACCGGCGCCAGGCCGCACGCACCCAGACACGCCACCGTTTCGAGCGTGAACAGATTGTCGTCGGAAGTCCTTTTTTCTGCGGACAGCTTCAGTTCCTTTTCGAGAACCTTGATTATCTCCTCGGACTTCCTTACGTGGCAGGCCGTCCCGTCGCACACCTTTATGACGTACTTGCCCTTGGGTTCCAATGTGAAATGCGAATAAAAGGTCGCGACCCCGAACACCGTCCCCGGCCTTATGCCGAGCGCAGCCGAGACATAGACCATCACGTCCTCGGGCAAAAACGAGTACGCCGACTGGATTTCCTGCAATATCGGTATCAACATATGGGGATTCCGCTCGTATTTGTCCAATACGTCGCGCACTATCTCATAATTCCCGCCATATTCCTGTGATTGAAGCATAGTCTATATACCTACACCATTATATTTGAGCCCCGCCCGTATGTCAAATTCATAATAATGATTCATTCCAAAGCATAAACTATTGGGGGTTTTGGTCGGCAAACTTTGCCCAGCAAAGGAATTTACGGAATCAAATCCGCAAAAAAACTTGACAGTTGCCACAAAGCGAACTATTATGCATTTATTATGATAAGAGTAAACAGGCCAGAATATCTTGATTTCCTGATACGGTCGAAGGACAGGCAGATTATAAAGGTGGTGTCGGGGATACGCCGCGCGGGCAAATCGACGCTGTTTGATATATACCGTGAGTGGCTGCACGGGCACGGCGTGGGCGAGACGCAGATAATATCCATCAATTTTGAGGAGGTCGACAATGAACGCTTGGCGGACTATCGCTCGTTGTATGAGCATATCAAAGCACGACTGTTGCCGGACAGGATGAACTACGTCTTTTTGGATGAGATCCAGCATGTCGATATGTATGAGAAGGCGGTGGGCAGCCTGTTTGCAAGAGAGAACGTGGATTTGTACATAACGGGGTCGAACGCATGGTTTATGTCGGGTGAGCTGGCGACCTTGCTGACGGGGCGGTATGTGGAGCTGAAGATGCTGCCGCTGTCGTTTGCCGAGTATTGCGAGGGGCTTGAGCTGTATGCGCCGGAAAGGCGGCTCGGGAAGGCGGAGCGGTACGCGGCGTACCTGAGCGAAAGCTCTTTTCCGTATGCGTTGCAGCTAACGGGCAGGCAGAGGGACATACGGGAGTACCTTGCGGGCATCTACAACTCGATATTGCTCAAAGACGTCGTGGCAAGGCTGAGGCTGTCGGATGTGATGATGTTGGAGAGCGTGGCCAAGTTTTTGTTCCACAACATAGGCAGCCTGCTGTCCACTAGCAAGATCGCAAACACGATGACGTCGGCCGGCCGCAAGATAGACCAAAAGACCGTCGAAAAATACATACGGGGCCTGACCGACAGCCTGATGGTCTACAGGGCGAACCGTTACGACATCAAGGGCAAGCAATACCTTGCGACGCTTGAAAAATACTATGTCGCGGATATCGGACTGAGACATTTCCTTCTGGGTGGCGGCACGGCCGACCAAGGGCATATGCTTGAGAACGTGGTCTATTTGGAGCTGTTGCGGAGGGGGAACGACGTTTATGTCGGGCATCTTGCTGGCGGCGAGGTCGATTTTGTGGCACAAAACGCGGATGGCGAGACGTACTATCAGGTAGCGGCCACCGTCCTTGACGAAAGCGTCTTGCGGCGGGAGCTTGCGCCCCTTGAAAGAATTGGCGGCTACCACCCGCGAATGCTTCTGACCTTGGACGAGGCCGGTGCAGGGGCAAACCACAATGGGATCAGGCAGATGAACACCTTGGATTGGTTGCTGAACGAGGGGTAGACGGGAGCGGGGTGGAATACAAGCGGAACACTTTGGATATCATTATCGGACGGTTAGAAACGCCCGCCCGTCGGCATTGATTCGTTTTCGATCTGGCTCACAAGTTCATGGGGCGGCACCCCAAGGGCGACAGCTATTCGCCACACAGTCTCAAAGTTGGGAAGCTTGTCCCCAGTCTCTATCATTGCCAGATGGCTTCTGGCAAGACAGGCAAAACCGCTAAGAACCTCTTGCGAAAGCCCCCTGTCCTTTCGCATACGGCGGATGACAATACCAATAGCACCCTTATCCAGTTCTGTCATCGTAGACATCTTCATAAGGTAAGTGTAAATACTTGAGACAAAGCGTACAATTGTACAGAATGCGACTTGTGCTATACTACTACTATGAATGATATCGTTGGATGCAAGGTAACTCATCATAGCAAGGTAGCCGGTGTCAATGAGTACGGGGAAGGCAATATAGTCTCTTTTGCGCATGAGGCTTATAGTGCGTACATTAAAGTAAAGTTTCATAATAAACAAGAGCCAAAAACGTTCACGTACCCCGACTCATTTCTTAGCGGAACTCTTTCCACAGACGAACCTGCAATTCTTGAAAATCTGGATGTAAAGCGAAAAGTGGAGGAGACAAGTTGGGAAACCGTTATTGAAAAAGCAATAGAAGTTGTCAGATCTGATCGGGATAGAACAGGAAATTGCCGGCTCTGTACCGAATTTTCCGAATTGATACAATATACAACTGATGAGGTAGAGCAGGCTATATACACTGTCAGATACTTCGGGGCGTACTATCAGGAGGCTTTGGATGTATACACAGAGTACCTGAGCGAAAGCCTATCGGGAAAAAAAGAGATAACGGTGTTATCCTTGGGCTGCGGCAATTGCCCTGACTTTTTTGCGCTTCGCGAATTTGCAAAAAGGCGAAGTAAGAGCTACCGCTATGTAGGCATCGACACTGGAGAGTGGAATGTAGACCATATTCAAAACCTTGACGGCTTTGAATACCATAAATCATGGGACGGCTTTGAGGAATTAAAGAAGCCCCATTTGTTTGATGTTATCATGTTCTCAAAGTCGCTTAGGAATATTGGGATTGGGAACGCAAAAGATTATCTTAAAAATGCGAGGTTGAGCAAATCCGGAGCCATGATATGTTTGGATGCGGGAAATGAAAAGAAAGACTATGGAGAAGAAGAACATCTCAACAATAAACTTGCGGAACATCTGAAAGAAATTACTGGTATGAAATCAGACTGCCACCATAAATATTATAAGGGTGATAAAAACTCTTTGGACGAGTATGTACGGGACGTTGTAGGAGAAACATACGGATCTTACTGCAAGAACACTTGTGGAAAACGCCCCAAACCAGAAGAGGGAAAGTATCAAAAATATAGGCACAGTGCCGTTTTTACGAAAACCCTTTACCACGGCAGCATATATTTCTGGGAGAAGCCATGATTGTAAGCGTGAGCAGACGGACCGACATACCCGCATACTACTCGGACTGGTTTTACAATCGGGTAAAGGACGGTTTTGTGGTGACACAAAATCCGTTCAACGCGCATCAGCTACACAGGGTAGACCTCGATCCCAAGGTATGCGACGCGATAGTTTTTTGGACAAAAAACCCTGCGCCGATGATCGCTCGCCTTGATGAACTAAAAGACCATATGTACTATTTCCAATTCACCTTGACCCCGTATGGCAAAAGCGTGGAGCCGGGTCTGCCCGATAAGGAGGCGTTATTGGACACTTTCTGCCGACTGTCAGAAAAAGTAGGCAGCAAGCGCGTGATCTGGCGATACGACCCAATCATAATAAGCGAGACTTTTACGGCTGACTGGCATATTGAACAATTTGGAAGGCTTGCGCTGAAGTTGAACGGAAAGACGGAGAGGGTTGTCATCAGCTTTTTGGATTTTTATACGAGCATAGAAAAGCGTATCGCCCCTTTGAAGGCCAGAGAGATCAACGCGGAAGAAATCGCCCTGATTTCAGGCGAATTTTCGCGGATTGCCGGTGAAAACAATATGGCAGTTGAGTCCTGTTCGGAAAAGATAGATTTGGAGAGGTTTGGGATCAAACACGGCAAGTGCATCGATGACGAGCTGATTGGCGAATTGCTTGACGTTCCGATCTCCACAGGCAAGGACAAAAACCAAAGGCAGGAATGTGGGTGCGTCGCAAGCGTCGATATCGGGGCATACAACACCTGCCTGCACGGATGCAGGTATTGCTATGCAAATTTCAACGAAAGAGCCGCCACCACCAACCATGGGAAGCACGACCCAAACTCCCCGCTGCTAATAGGCAATGTTCCAGATGGAGCAGAAATAAAGCCAAGAGAAGCAAAGAGCCTTAAAGAGTTCCAAACCGAGCTTAAACTGGGATAGAATAAACGAATGGATAGGTAGCATAGCACAGGAAGGATGCCGGAAATGAGCGGACCCAAACCCAAAATCAAAATCCATAAGCTGTTCAATACTTATGATATCGAGCTGGACCTTTCCCAACGCTGCATCATAATGATTGGGGAAAACGGCATAGGAAAATCGACCATACTGAAAATCCTTGAGGCATTGTCAACCTTCACATACGATTATGGCGAATTGGCAAAGCACTATTTTGAGAAGATTACGGTAGTTGGCCGTCTCTATTCTAAAGACGACACCGAAAAATCTATCAAGTATTCGGATCTCTTTATTTCACGCAAGGAAATCTTGGAAGCACTCAAAACCGCAACAGACAACCAATTTAGGGAGTGGGATGAATTAACATGGAGAGGCGGGCATTATGACGAGGACATCAATTTAATTACCGAAGTGTTAGCCGAGCTGGACAGCAAAAAACTTCTTCACAGATATCTTTCCGAAGCTAACCATAATATCCCTTTCAGCAAGGAAATCGCCGACATATTGAAAGCCTATCCGTTTTCGACAACAAAATCAATGAACGAAATCGTCAAAACGGAAAAGGTATGGAAGAATGCATTGCGTAGCAATGACTACATGGGGGATTTTCCTGAGATTCAAGACATAATTCAAATTATGAACGCGGATTATAGCTATACAATGGACGGACTCGATCATCTTAGTTTTGACAATACCCGTTATTTTGATATGACATACAAATACACGCTCAAAGCTGATTTGATAAGGAAGTCACTGTTCGGGCACGAGCTACTGGAATGGTACTATACGCCATTCGATAAACTCACGCAAGCCGTGCCGCAAAAACTCTCTTTCAGCCAATCAATATCGGCGTGGTTTCGCGACAATGATTCGTCCGAGGACAGGCTCTTTGGCGTGCCAAACCGCCTGCATAGGGAACTGAAAAAGGGGAGTATATCGCTTCTTAAAAATATATACAGTAGCATAAAGAACTCAAAATACAAAGGTGCTGACCTTGCTGACACCGCTGACATCATAAAGGAATTGTTAAAGACAGACAATGTCCCTGTCAATGAAATAGTCAACCGTTTTTATTATGGACCAAAAACCATAGACAAGATCAATCTTGGAGCACTAAAGTGCTACAAACCCTTTATAGGCAAGGCTAAATGCAATGATGATGTGCCAGAGGACGAAAAAACGCACATAAAAAAGCGGTTCTTTTCGGATGAAGTACAAAAAGACCTCGAATACTTCATTCGTCCTGTTTTGCTGAACCATATACCGTTGCTGCCAGACGATACGTTTTTAGATGAATTGAAATATGAAGGATTAAGAAACGCAATCAAAACAAAAATCGGCGAAAAGATGAGAGCGAGCCATCGGCTTGAAAATAACATACACGGGCATATGAAACTCAAAATATTTCTTGAGTTCTATGACAGAGTCTTTCTTCCCGTAAAGGAAAAAAAGAGCGAAAAAGTTGCGAAGTTGCAGAGGTTGCTGCGCAAGTATATCAAAAACAAGAGCATCGAGCTCACGCCTGCCGGCATCGTTGTGACGAAAACAAACACCACGCAAAAGGAGAAGGGCAGCCTTACTGTCCACAAGTTTGACACAAGCATAGGACTCGACCTTCTTTCGTCGGGGGAGAAAAAGCTGCTGCTTATCTTTATGATATGCATTTTTGGAGGTACGAAGAGGATCCTTATCGATGAGCCTGAGATATCCCTTTCGATTATCTGGCAGGAGCAGCTTCTGCCGGATCTTATCAAAGAGACGGATACGCAGATAATCGTTGCCACGCACTCGCCGTCGATAATAAGGGACGAAACCCTCGACCAGTATATAGTCCCCCTGCCGATGGAGTGAGTATTATGAGCGAAAACAATGACAGAATGATGGGAGCCAGGAAAATAGATGGCAATACGCTTAGGGCTAAGCTTATTGTCTCGGAAACAGATTTCAACTTTTTCGTTGAAGGACGGACCGACGAGCAGTTTTATAAATCTGCCGGTATTTCATCGGCATACGGCGAAAGCGTTGCATTCTTTTACGCACAAGACAACAAAAAGAGCAAAGGGAGTGACGCTGAACGCTATCTTTTAGGGCAGGAAGCGGTCATAGATGCTTGCAGAAGATATTCGGCTCAAAAACTTAAATCACCAACAAAGAAAAATGCTTTTATCATAGACTATGATTTTGACAGCCTTTCTTTGAACGAAATTGAAAATCTCAAGGGAGTCACAACAACAAAGCCTGTCCACTCAATCGAAGGGTTCTTTCTCTTGGATGAAAATATCCTCAAGATATTCGAGCATGTCGAGAACGCAGAGCTGCTTTTAGAGAAGTTCAAAAATGTCTGCGAAGAGGTGCTAAATGACCTCGTAGAGTTTTATGCGCTCAGAAGCACAATCACATATGCCATAAACCGGGAACACTTGAAGTCGCGTGTCAATCGCTATAAAAAGATTTTTCCAAAGGATGGGGATAAGGAAAAGGATGAGGAAAAAATAATTTTCGCTTTTAACTTCAAAGAGGGGGGATTGTCTTTCGAAAGGTCGCCTTGTAAACAGGAAGTGGACAATATGCACTCGGTAATAGACAAGCACAAAACGCTGTTCGAACAATATGAGCAGCGGAAAAGGAGGTTCACGAGGATATACCAGTTGAAGGGAAAAACAGTGTTTAGGCTGCTTGATAAATTCTTAAAGCATCATAAATGCAAGGTACGGCTAATGGATCAGGGAGAGTTCAACCCGAAGATAGTTGAGCTGCTGACGGTCGACATCAAGCCCAAATTCATCTAAAAACTGCACATTATAGAGATACGCTTCATTTTTTGTTGACTTCATGTATATTGGTGTGCTATAGTGGGTGCGCGAGGCAATCCGTTTGGATGGGCGGGTGCCTGCAATAATTGAAGAAAAGCTGCCTTTAGTTTTAATAAGGAATAAGGCTGCCATGGATTTTAATCAGGCAGCTTTTTGTGTGGGAAAGGAGGGGGAAAGCGGCGGAGCGAAAGGAAGAAATGAATACGAAAACGGTGGAACAAAGGAGGAAAAACGATGGAAGCAATGAAATACTATTTAGTCAAAGCAAAGTGCGGACATGTTGGTCGTA
>JGI24701J34945_10001250_pt1 | contig 13096 bp, 10 predicted proteins | sample TergutTh196P3_FD_34945 | JGI IMG/M metagenome (IMG submission 34945)
CGCCACATTTCACCGCCCGGCCCTCGCCCAAACACCGGCGGGTCCATTATAATCCCCTCGTACATATTGCCGCGCCGCGCCTCACGCTGTGCGAATTTTAATACATCGTCCGTAAGTACACGGTGCTTTACGGCTGTTAAGCCGCTTAACGCGATATTGTCACGCGCTTGGTTGTTCATGCCCTTTGCCGCATCTACGTGCGTTACCTCCGCGCCTGCCTTTAGGCACGCCACAGTTGCGCCGCCTGTATACGCAAACAAATTCAAAATACGCGGCGGACTTCCGTACGCGCCGATTGTTTCCTGTAGCCAGCTCCAGTTTACCGCTTGCTCGGGAAACAGCCCCATATGCTTAAAGCCAGTGGGCTTTACATGGAATTTCATACCATTGTAGCCTATTTTCCACGCCTGCGGCGTTTTTTTGTTGAGAAGCTCCCACGTACCGCCGCCAGATTTACTGCGGTGATAGTGCATGTCGGGCTTTTCCCATTTAAACGAGCGCGGCCAAAACGCCTGCGGGTCGGGGCGTATTACTGTCACATTGCCCCATACCTCCAGCTTTTCGCCGCCGCCTGCATCAAGCAGTACATAATCGCGCCAGCCCTTGGCTATTTCCATATTTATCTACTCCTACCCTTTGATTACCATATCGCCAACGTACGGCGGCATTCATTATAAAAACGCAGTGCGTGTAAGTAAAGCTCTTGGTCTGGCTCGTTTTCCAAAAATTCCTCCAGCATATGGCACAATCGCGGCAAAATGCCGTTTTCCTGCACAAGCATAAGGCGTATGTCATTTTCACGCTCCGCCAACGCCGCTTGCAGTCTGTGCTGTACTATGCCGTATACCTTTTTTTCGGGTACATAAAACATGCCAATTTCATAAATACTTAGCGGCGGCGCGGTACTGCTTGTACTAACTGGCTGATACATAGCCGTACGCAATGCGGCGGCAAAGCCCGAGCCATCGCCGAGAATTTTTTGCAACGCATCATAAGCCTCCACCAACGCGCAAATCGCGTCCGCAGGGCTAGAAACTGGGTTTGTTTCGTATGCGGTTTTCTCAAAATTATCCATATGGGGATTTTAACAAGAAAGACTAGTTATGGCAAGAGAATATGGTATAATATCCCTAATTCTCAAAGCAGAGGGCGTGATTCCTATGTACACAGGCACACACAGAATAAATTACTACGAGCTAGACCTAAATGGCAGGCTGAAATTGTCGGCATTGTCCAAAATAGTGCAAACCGCCGCCGACATAAACGCGACAGAAATCGGCGTAGGATTCAAGAGCCTTGTCAAGTCTAACATGAGCTTTGTTTTACAGCGGTTTGCGTTCGGCATAGAGCGGCTGCCCGAATATGACGAAATTGTGGAAATACGTACATGGCCGAGTTCAATTGAGCGCGGGACGTGGTTACGTAAGGGCGACACATTTTGCCACGCAGGTAAAAAATTATTGGAATGGACAAGCCAGTGGATTTTGTTTGATATTTCCTCAAGAAAGATTTTGCGGCCGTCGGCATTGCCTGTGTCGCTAACGGAATACGGCGACAACGGCGTGACAATCGCTCCGCGGCGGATTGTTTTACCCCAAAGCGAGGTCACCGCACAATACACGCACACCGTCCGCCGCGCGGACGTGGACACCAACAACCATATGAACAACAGCGTTTACCTAGACCTAGTGTGCAACGTGACCGATACGCCGAAAAATATCCGCGAAATACAAATAAACTACCTAGCCGAAGCACGCCTAGGCGAGGAAATAACCGTTACCGCACGCCAAGCAGAGGGTTCTGTTTTTGTCGCAGGTGAAGTGAATGGGCGTAGCTCGTTTATTGTGGAGCTTGCAGCTTGCCCAGCTTCTTCCTAGCCCTCTGCAAGGTATTATCCACCGACTTCAAATTCCTGCCCACGCTCGCGGCTATTTCCGCATGAGTTTTCCCGTCCAGATATAACGCAAGCACGTCACGCTCTAGCGGACTAAGACTGCGCCTGATAAAATCTTGGGTGTCGCGCAGGGCTTCACGGCTGATAAACAGGGCTTCGGGGTCGTTTGTACGGCTGTCGGGCAGTTTTTCCATGTACGAGCCTTCGGATTCCTCTGTATCTAGCGAAATAGAGTCGTTTAGCGGCATATGCTTTTGGCGCGAGGCGGTCTTTATGGCTGTCTGTATTTGGCGTACAATACATAGGCTGGCGAACGCCCCGAAATTATTGTTTTTCTCGGGAGCAAAATCTAAAACCGCCTTGTATAAGCCGACCATGCCCTCTTGTATTAAGTCCTCGGGGTCGCCGCCCAAGACGTAGTAAGCCTTTGCCTTGGCTTTGACCACGGGCTTGAAGCGGTTTAGCAATATATCCAGCGCGTTTTTGTTGCCTGCGCGAAATTCCAGTATTAAAGCCTCGCTACTTTTCATATCTCATCTCCTCTAGGCGTTGCGCCGTTTGGGGGTCGAGAAAGCTCTCCAAGGGGTTCTTTTTTATAGGGCGCGTTTTTTTGTACCGCTCCAAAACGCGGGCGCGCGTGGTCTGTATTTCTGTCCACAGGTCTTGCGCCGAAATACGCGCCGCGCCGCTTCCTATGATGATTATTTGTTCCAATAAATCGGACGTAGCTACGGTAATCTTGGTGTTTTTGGCGCGGCGGCGTATGGCGGCGCGTTCTATGTAGCTGTCGGCTGTTTCCGCTTCCTTGGTGAACACGATTTCAATTCCGCGTTCCGCGCTTACGCTTTCCATACCGCCTGCGACTAAATGCGCATCAAAAACAACAATAATTGTGTACCGCGAAAGCGCGCTAAATTCGCAAAGCGCGTCACATAGCTTTTCACGCGCCATGTCAATAGAATCCGCCGCAATAGCGGCAAGCTCCGCATTTGCGTGAATTACGTTGTAGCCGTCTACAAGTAAATAATGCCTCACCTTAGCCGACTGCGAACAACTTCGTATATTAAAATGCCTGCCGCCACCGATACATTAAGCGACGCTATTTTGCCAAGCATGGGAATACTCACGGCAAAGTCCGTATTTTCCGCCACAAGACGGCTCACGCCCTCACCTTCCGCGCCAAGCACAATGGCTATTGCGCCTTTCATATCCGCTTCGTACATGGGCTTGCCGTCCATAGCCGCGCACGCTACCCACAAGCCGTGCTTTTTTAGCTCCTCTAGGGTACGTGTGATATTGCCCACGCGCGCCACCGCCACATGGGAAAGCGCGCCAGCCGAGGTTTTTGCCACCGTGCCAGTTAGCCCAACCGCGCGGCGTTTTGGTATAATAACGCCATGAACGCCGCCCGCGTCCGCCGAACGCAAAACCGCACCAAGATTATGCGGGTCGGTTACGCCGTCCAAGACAATAATAAACGGCGGCTCGCCGCGTTCCTTCGCTATTTGCAAAATGTCCTCGATACTAGCGTAAGGCACGGCAGGGCAAAGCGCGATTACGCCCTGATGATGCCCTGTTTCGCTGAGAATGTCCAGCTTTGCGCGTTCTACCTCCTGCACAACAAGCCGCCGCTCGCGCGCCTTTGCCGCAATCATTCTAAGCGTACCCTCTACGGGCTTTTCGCCGTCACGGCGTAGTAGGATTCTGTCGATGGGCTTGTCGTGGTTGAGGGCTTCGAGTACGGCCTTGCGGCCTTCTAGTATTAGGTTTTGTGGGTCGGGGTGGGAATCGGGGTGCGGGTCGGGGTGTGGCTCGGGGTGTGAATCAGTGTTAGGGTTCATGTGTATTCCTCAGTTCTGTGGGGTTTTGTGTATTATAACATAAATTAAAAGGAGTGTCCTACATGAAAATTACCACAATTACCCTAAATCCATGTATCGACTGGCTGTACCAAGTGCCGCGGCTTGTGCATGGCGGTCTTAACCGCGTTGTTCGCACGCGCGCGGACATTGCTGGCAAGGCAATAAACGTGGCGGTCGCGTTAAAAAATCTAGGCGAAAGTCCGCTATGCACAGGCTTCAATTTCACGGAAAACGGCGCGTTGCTTACAAGCAAGCTCAACGCGCTAGGCGTGCAACACGATTTTGTCGAAGCCGAGGGCGCGATTCGTGTAAATATTAAGCTGTACGAGGGAGCAGTCAGTACGGTGTCGTCAACACCGCACGCCGACCACACAGGCGTAATGACCGAGCTTAACCAATCGGGGGCGTTTGTGCCAGAAGCCGCGCAGGCGGCTTTGTTGCAGAAACTGGAAGCCACGCAAAGCGGCTACTTTGTGCTTAGCGGAAGCCGTCCCGAGGGCGTAGACGAGGGCTTTTATGCCAAGATTTGTGACGTATGTAACGGCAGGGTGTTTTTGGATACCGAGGGTAACGCGCTGAAATCCGCACTAACCGCTTCTCGTCAAAGGAATAACGTATCGGCTAGCACAGAAACCGCCGCAAGGGGCATTTTCGGGCTAAAGCCTAATCTGTTCGAGCTAGAAACCACCTTCGGCGTAAAGCTAAAAACTCCGAGAGAAATCGCCGATTTTTGCAAAACGAGGCTAATCGAACCATTCGGCGTAAAAATCGTTTGCGTGTCCATGGGCGCGGACGGCGCGGTATTTGTTACCGCCGAAAACGCCTTTTTCTGCCCTGTGCTGGACATCACGCCCAAGGGCGTGGTAGGCGCAGGCGATTCCATGGTCGCAGGCATGGTGTACGCCTGTGCGAGGAACATGCCCGATGACAAGATTTTTGCGTACGCTATGGCCGCCGCCGCCGCTTCCGTGGTGCTGGAGGGTACGGAAATGTGTACGAAGCAGGGGGTTGAGGACATGCTTAGGGTCGTGCCGTTGTTTGTGCCGTTGTAAGTTGGGTATAAAACTCCCCACCGTCACCACTGCCTACTCTCACCCTCACGCCCAATTCCCTTTCCAACATATCCACCGTCGTGCCGTCCAACATAACCTCGTCACAAAAGGCATTTTGCGGCAGAAACAAAATATCAAACTCGTTCGCCGCCTTACCCTTTAGCTGTGCGATAATATCCGCGCCAGTAAGCAAACCGCTTACGGTTATTTTTTCGCCGAAAAAATTATTTACTATCGGTATAACTGTCACATTTTCAAAGTCGTGCGTTAGCTCTCGCATGAAATTTTCGGCGGCAAAGCCAGTGATTATGCCTATTCTACACTCGCTTGCTTCCCCACGCCTCTCTCCAAACTCCTCCCCAAACAACCGCAACATACCCACGCCATTATCCAACTGCGGAAAATCCTCGTATTCCTCAAACTTAGGCAATGTCCTTTTTGCCAAAACATACCATTCGTCCGCACAAAAAACAAACCGCCGACCCATTTTTTGCAAAAAAACCCCTTGCCACCTCTCCACCTGCCCTATCACATTCTCCGCATCTACCTGCGAAAACCCCCTAAGCACTTCCTCCTCCCTGCCACAGCCCACAGGCACAATCGCCAGGCTCTCCGCGCCCTTTTGTTCCGCCAGCTTGCGAATGGTGTAATCCAACTGCTCGCCGTCGTTTATGCCCTTGCACAGCACCACTTGGAAGTGCATGGAAATACCCGCTTCGCCAAAAACCCTAAGCGCGTCAAACAAATTCCCAGCCTTTTCCGTGCCGAGCATTTTTTTACGCAGCTGCAAATCGGCGGCGTGTACCGAAATTCTAAGGGGCGACAAATGATAGCCCGCTATCCGCGCTATTTCCTTGGGCGAAAGGTTCGTAAGCGTTACATAGCTTCCATGCAAAAAGGAAAGGCGAATATCGTCGTCCTTTACGTACAGCGACTGCCGCAAGCCCCTTGGCTGTCTGTCCACAAAGCAGAATATGCAGTTATTACAGCAATGCCGCTTTTTCGACAATAACGGCTGTTCAAAAATAATACCCAAATCCTCATCTGGGTCTTTTTCGATTTCTAGCTCCCAAATTTCGCCCTGCTCCGCGTGTACGGGCAAGCTGTCAAGGCTTCGAGGCGACATTCCCACCCCGTTGATGTTTTGCGTTGAACGCAAAACATCAACCGAACAGTCGGAGGAAAGGGGCGAAGCCCCCTCTGCGTGTGCAGGAACGCCGTCTGTCACTACAGAAAGCGGCTTCGCCGCTTTCTGTACTTCGAGTATTACAACCTCCGCCTGCACCAAAAACATATAATCCAACACATCAATAATTTCCAACCCGTTAATCTGCAACAAAAAATCACCAGCGGCTATTTCCAATTCCTCCGCGATACTACCACGCAAAACTTCTTTTATTTTGTGCAAGCCCTAAATCCCCCAAATTCTGCCAGCTCCGCAAGCTGTACACGCTCCTGCTCGCTCGTTTCCATGTTCTTTATATTTGCGGCGTTTTCGGCTATTTCCGTTTCGCCCAAAATCATTGTGTACCGTGCGTTTAGCTTGTTTGCGTACTTCATTTGTGCCTTTACGCCGCGCCCTATTAGGTCGCTTTCGGCGCGTATTCCCGCCCTGCGTAGGGCGTGGGTCAGCTCCTGCGCTTTCGCAAAGCCCTCATCGCCCATATGCCCGATAAAAATCTGCGGCGCGTCACAAATTTGTGCCAGACTGCCCTGCTTTTGCAACAATAGCACTAGCCGCTCCATTCCCATTCCGAAGCCCACCGCAGGCGTGGCAGTGCCGCCCACCTGCTCCACAAGCGTATCATACCGTCCGCCGCCTATTACCGTAAGCCCGTCCTTGATAAATTCAAACACCGTACGAGTGTAATAATCTAGCCCTCGCACGATTTTTGGGTTAATCACAAACGGAATTTTCATACGCGTGAGTAACTCCTGCAAGCCGTTAAAATGTGCAAGGCACGCCTCGTCCAGCGAATCCAAAACAGACGGCGCGTGTTCCAACAAATCCTTACAAGACAACATTTTGCAGTCCAAAACACGCAACGGGTTTTTCTCAAAACGCTGCTTGCAAACACCGCACAAGCCCTCGAATTGCTCGCCCAAGAATTTTTTCAGTCGTTCGTGATAAATTTTCCTGCAATCGGCACAGCCTATGCTGTTTAAATTCACGGTAACGTCCAAGCCCAACGCGGAAAGCAATTCCCAGCCAAGCGAAATGACCTCCGCCTCCGCGCCGAAGCCGCCCGCGCCAAAGGCCTCTATCCCAAACTGCGTATGCTGACGAAACCGCCCCTCCTGCGGACGTTCGTAGCGGAAATTCGGGCCGATATAAAATAGCTTTGTGGGCTGCGGCTGGTTGTGCATACCTCGCTCGATAAACGCGCGCGCCGTGCCTGCCGTCTGCTCTGGCCGCAGGGAAAGGCTTCGTCCGCCCTTGTCCTCGAAGGTGTACATCTCCTTTTGTACAACGTCCGTAGTATCGCCCACTCCGCGTAAAAAAAGCTCCGTATGCTCAAAAATAGGCACGCGAATTTCGGAATAGCCGTACACGTCCGTTATTTGCCTTACATTATTTTCTATATAACGCCATATTTTCATTTCCTCGCCGTAAATGTCCTGCGTACCTCTAGGGGCTTGTAGCATTTTTTTCACGCCTTTCTAGTTATTATTTTTCCCCACATCTCTCTATATAAATCTCTGGATTTTTTGCGTTAAACTCGCGCGTAATCTTTCCGCCCTCGACAAACTTGCTCACCGCGCCCGCACCCACGCCCAAAATCGTCTGCACCTCCGCCATCATGCCCACATTGTACAGACATTCATACTGCGGACGTGCGTAGCCCACGTTTTCAAACAAGCCGACCATGTTTTTTTGTCGGTACAGATAGTATGGCAAAAGCCCCATGCTACCGCAGTATTCGGCGGCTACAGACAGCATGTTCTCCGTGTTTTCGTTGCCATACGCCGCCCCTTGGCGTATTTCCTCGTTAAGCCGTGAGGCGCGCTTTACCGCTAGAGTATGCACGGTGATATTCTCAGGCGCAAGCTGTGCGAGGGCTTCCATATTGCGGCGCATATCGTCCGCCGTTTCGTGGGGTAATCCCGCTATTAAGTCGGTATTGATACAAAAATCGCCAGTGGCTCTCGCAAGCCGAAACGCCGCAAAAAACTGCTCGGCGGTATGACCTCGCCCTATAGCCGCCAAGGTCTTGTCGTTTAACGTCTGCGGGTTAATCGCAAGCCGCGTAACGCCGTATTTAGCCAAAAGCCTTAGCTTGTCTGCCGTCAAGGTTTCGGGGCGGCCTGCTTCTACAGTAAATTCTATCGCATTATTAAAATTTTCACAAACAGAATATAATAAACGCTCCAATAAATTCTCGGGCAGAAAGGTGGGCGTTCCTCCGCCTATATAGATGGAAGATACGCTCCCCTGCATTTCGCGTAGCTCCAATTCCAGTGCGTTTACATACCTCGCCAAAAAGTCAACGTCCACAGGCTTGTGCGAGGTGTTAAACGAGCAATACACACAGCGCGTGGGGCAAAAAGGAACGCTAACATACAAGCCTAGCGTGCCGCTTATTTTCTTTTCCACGCGAAGCTCCGCATGGGCTACAGCTACCGCAAGCCGCGCCTTTTCCTCGCTACAGCAGAACGGATTGATTAGCGTGCTTATTATTTCATCGTCCGTGGTATCTAAGCTAAGCCATTCCCTCACTAGCTTTGACGGACGTATGCCAGTAAGCGAGCCCCACGGCGTATGCGCGCCCACGACCTGCGACAGGGCGTGAAAAATGGCAAGCATTATTGTCTTACGCTCGTTTAAAAATTTATGCGAATTAAATTCCTTAAAATAATGTGAAATTTGTACGCCGTCCTTGAAGATATAAGCGTGCGTTCCTGCTTTTTCTGCCTGCGACAGCACAGTAAAACCAAGCGCGGACGGCTGTACAGTTGAAAAGTCAAATTTTTCATTCGGAAAAAAAACCTGCGACATAACCTGCACCTCGTTTACAAAGGCATGTCCGCTTAAAATGCAGGTAATCACGAGTTTGTACGCACTACGTCATATACGCCCTGTATGCCGCGTAGCTTCTTTATAAGCGATTCTAGGTGCTTGCCGCTTGATATTTCAAATTTCACGTCAAATACCGCCTCCGACTGCGTGGAGCGGGAGTTCATAGCCGTTACTCGTACCTTTTCGGCGGCGATTAGGCTTGATATATTTGCCAGTAAATGGTGTCTATCCTCCGCCATAATGCGCAGCTCCGAAAAGTAAAAATTGCCCTCTAGCGCGGTAGCGTCCCAGTAGGTTTCTATTAGGCGGCGTTGGTCGTTTTCGTCCATATGGGCGATGTTTACACAGCCCTCCTTATGCACGGTTAGCCCGCGCCCGCGCGTTACAAAGCCCACAATTTCGTCTGGCGGTACAGGCTTACAGCAGTTTGCGAACCGCACATTTGTATCGCCCAAGCCCTTTACTATTACGCCACTGCCCGAGGCGTGCTTTTCTAGCCTTGTGCCGTGTTCTATTAGGTTTCGCATCAGCTCGTCGTCACTTGGAGGCGGCAGGGTTTTTTCGTATTCGCGGTAGAGTACGTTTATTACGGCTCTGCCCTTTAGCGAGCCTATGCCGACCATAAAGCACAAATGCTCCAGGGTTTTACAGCTATATTTTTCCAAGACTAGCCTTTCGCGTTCGCCCTGCAAAAGCACGTCCACCGTTACGGCGTGTTCATTCGCCGCCATGGCTAGGGTTTCGTGGCCTCGGCGAACATATTCCGAGCGGTTTTCCTTGTTTAGCCACGTCATTATTTTTGCACGCGCGGCACTTGTTTTTACGTGGTCTAGCCAGCTGCGAGTCGGCCCCTTGGCAGTATTGCTTGTAACAATGCTTACTATATCGCCTGCTTCCAATACATGGTCTACTGCCACCATTTTGCCGTTAATCAGCGCGTGTGTCATGCGGTTGCCTACGTCTGAGTGTATGGCGTATGCGAAGTCGATTACACACGCGCCCTTTACCAACGCAATAGGCTCTGACTTGGGCGTAAAGCAATAAATACGCGGATTGAGCGAGCCTAGGTCGGTTTTTACCGCGCCCATGTATTCGTCGCCGTCCTCTATATTTTTTTGCAGCTCCATTATTTCTTGCAGCCATCTGTCCTTTGCCGCCTTGTCGCCCTCCTTATATTTCCAGTGGGCGGCTATTCCGAAGCGCGCGACATTGTGCATTTCATACGTGCGTACCTGTACCTCGAACGGCTCGCCGGGGCCGACAAGCGTAGTGTGCAGTGACTGGTAGCCGTTGGGCTTTTTCATGCCTATATAGTCCTTCAGACGGCCTGGCACAGGCGTAAACATGTCGTGCAGAACACCAATAATTGTATAGCAGTCCTTGACCTCGTCCACCAAAATACGGACGGCATAAATGTCATAAATTTCCTCAACCTGCTTGTTCTGGCTTACCATTTTTTTGTGAATACTATATAGCTGCTTTGTACGTCCCTCGACTTGGGCTTGTATGCCGTCTGCTTTTAGCCTTGCGCGTATTTCACACATAATTTGCTCTACTATTTCCTGCCGTTCGCTATGCTTCATGGCTACCTTTTCGGAAAGCTCGTCATACGTTTCCTTTTCGGAATATTTAAAGCCCAGCTCCTCTAGCTCGTATCGCAGCTTAGAAATACCTAGCCTATGTGCTAGAGGCGCGTAAATGTCAAGGGTTTCGCGCGCTATTTCCAACTGCTTTTCCTCGCGCGAATGACCCTCTAGTGTACGCATATTGTGCAGTCTGTCGGCTATTTTTATAAGCAGAACTCTAACGTCATTAGCCATATGAAAGAACATTTTGCGATAATTTTCGGCTTGGCGTTCCGATTTTGATACATATGACACCTTTGCGATTTTGGTAACGCCGTCCACTAGGCGCGTAACGTCCTCGCCGAACGCGGCTACTACGTCCTCGCGCGTGAATTTTGTGTCCTCGATAACATCGTGCAGAAGCCCTGCCGCAATCGACTCGGTATCGGTACGTATTTCCGCCAAAATAATAGCCACATTAAGCGGGTGGATAATATACGGCTCGCCTGTTTTGCGTACCTGGTCAAAATGCCCCTCGTACGCCATTTTGAACGCGTTTTCTACTACTTCGAGTGAGTCCGCGGGAATGTCTGGGCGGGAGTGCTTTATTGTTGATATTAGTGTGTCGTAGAGGTTTTTTATGCAGGGTTTCATTTTGACCACCTCCTTGGGTTGGGGTTTGGTTGGGGGCGTAGATAATTTTAGTTTTCTGAACATTATATTCTTTTTGGGGGAAATTGCAACTTTTTATGTGGGGGGATTTTTGTGGTAAAGGTATGAATGATAGAAGCGTGTGATTTTTTGGTTTTAAAGGCGATTAAACGCGGATTTAGCGGATTTTCACGGATTACGCGGATTCGTTCGTGGGAAATCCACGAAAATCCGATACGTCCGATAAAATCCGTGTAAATCCGTGTTTAATTATCCTTTAAATTCGCGTTCTATTGTCTGCTGTGCCTCTCGCCCTCTGTGCGAACTACTGTGCCTCTGTGTGAAAATCTTTTTAACAAATAATGAACGCAGATAAAACGCATAACGTCCTTATCGTAGGGGACGGATTTATCCGTCCCGAGGTACGCACGTTCGTCAATTCGGGGACGGGCAACGTCCATTAAAGCAGAGCGAGGTAATCTCGGGACGGATAAATCCGTCCCCTACAAAGGACTTGCGTTCGTGCGTTTGTCGTGTTGATTCCACGGCGATTTGATTTCGTGGGATAATATGGTAATTTCGCAATTTAATACGACCAACAACCGCACGAATCGTAGGGGACGGATTTATCCGTCCCGAGGTACGCACGTTCGTCAATTCGGGTCGGGTAACGTCTATTAACGTAGAGCGAGGTAATCTCGGGACGGATAAATCCGTCCCCTACAAAAGCATTGCAGCTTTTGGAAACTGGTAATTGTTACCTGCAATCAAATTGCCGTGGCGATAAACAACGCAAAAATAGCCGTCCCCCTCGACAAAGGTAAGCGGCTACTTGCGTTAAGTTTTATACTTTAACCAATAACGTGAACCAGTCGAAACGACTGCGTAGCACGCAAGTCACATGCTCAAACATGTGGCTTGCTTTTTATTATAACCAAAAATAATAAAATTTCAACTACTTTCTTACAGTCGGAGAAAAGGGGCTATGCCCCTCCCCTTAACACTTTGTTAATATTTTTTAAAAAACTTGAAACTTTTGCTTGGAATTTTAAAACAATTGTGTTACAATCCTTTTAACAGTTTGTAAGAAACCTATATTTTGGGGGTAAGCATAATGTTTTCCGTGTCCACAATCAGCGAAAAATGCCGCCAAATTGCGCATTTGCCGACTAAAACACCAAGGGTTAAAAAAATTAACGAGCTTGTTAATTCTCGTAAACAACAAAAATATTTTTCCTTAATATTTATTCCGTCATACAGCGGCGGCAAAACGCGCAGCGTGCAAATTCCGCAGATAGCTTGTGTTGTCGCCATTTGCGCGCTTGCCATGGTTATTGCTACCATCGGCGGCTTTTACCTGCGCGGCAGGTATTTTCAGTCCATGACACAGCATGTAAGCGCGTCGCTGGACGAAACTAAGGTAACGCTTGACGATTTCCGCGAAAACGCCGAAAACGCACGTATTCAGCTCAAGGAATCGACCTTGGAAATGTACTTAACGCTAACGCGCGAGCCTGCTCGCCTACAGGCGGAGCTGGAACGCCAGCAAACGGAACATGCGAACAATATCGAAAGCACAATGGCGCATATCGAGAGCCTGGAGCAACAGCTTCTTTCCTTTGAATCGGAACGAGTAGAGCTTTTGGAATTTTTAAGCAACCGCGTGGAGCAAATTCCGCCGATTGAAAGCACTGTGCTTCAGCTTGTGGAATCGCAGGAAAATCTGCTTGCCGCAACAAGCGCGGCCCCTGCTTCCGCTCCCTCCGTCGCTTATCCGCAGCTGCCTATCATGCAATTGATGTCAACCGTAGCCGCACAATCCTCAGCAGATACGCTTGTTTCCCGCATTGCTACGGCTTCACAGGAATTGGAAATGCAACGTCTGCTTTTTGACGACATAGAAACCCATAAATCGCAAATAAACAGCTATCTGCAAAATTACCCCACGCTTATGCCTATTGACGGCGGCGTAATTACCTCGTATTTTGGCTCGCGAATCGACCCTATTACTGGCGCGACTGCGTTCCACTACGCCGTAGATATTCCTGCGCCTA
>JGI24701J34945_10001259_pt1 | contig 13047 bp, 9 predicted proteins | sample TergutTh196P3_FD_34945 | JGI IMG/M metagenome (IMG submission 34945)
CGAAACGCCAAGCGAATACGCGCTAATCGCCTGCCTTGTCACGCCAATACGCCCGGCAAGCGCCGATTGCGGTATCCCGGCCTCATCAATCAGTTCACGCAACCTTGTGGCAAACGGCCTCTCATATCCGGGCAGTGTTTTTGTTTTGCTTCGCGGCATATTTTTCACCTCATTGTTATATAGTCTTGCACATTTATTATTATAGCAATATTGTCTTGACTTGTCAATAGTGTTTGCTATAATAATATTAGGTCAGTATAATTTGCCATGATGGAGGTGAGCTTATGGCAAAAACCGATAGGACGGTTGTGCGCAACCAGTCCTATCAAAAAGGCGGCATCGGAATCCGGGAGCGGCACAACGAGCGCAAAAACGAGAGCTACAGTAATCCCGACATTGAACTTTCGCGTTCCCATATGAACGTACATTTTCGCAGATGTGAAAGCACATATACACAGGCGCTTGATCGCATGATTGCGGGGGGAACGGTCAGCACACGCGGCCTAAAGGCTGACGCCAAGGTGTTTGGAGAGTTGGTATTTGACGTCAACACGGCTTATTTTGATAATCACGGCGGGTATGAATATGCAAAACAATTCTTTGAGGAGGCATTCCGTTTTGCCGAAAAACAAGTCGGCAGCAGGTATATCCTGTCGGCTGTTATGCACGCNGATGAGCGGAATAAGGCGCTGTCTGAGCAATTTGGCAGGGATGTCTACCATTTTCACCTCCACGTTTACTGTCAAGTTATCTTTTGACGACTTGCGCCGAACTCTAATATGTCTCACTATAATCGGATTGTTGCGAATGATATTCTACTAATCGATGGCGATTTCGATTAAAATTCAGCGGTCGAGTTGAATTATTGTTGAACTTTTCAAATGGCTACCATTTAATAATCGTCATTGCTGCACCGCTTTCCCGATGAAAATGAGTGCATTCATAAACGGCTTCACCGGGGATAGTCCGACAAAGCCATTTGTCTGTATTGCATGATGTAAAATCCTTATCCCAACGCTTCTCTGTCACAGCCGTATACGCTGTTGTGCCATGAGGAAGTATTTCCATTTCACGCAGGAAACCCCTCGCTGCACGAGAGAAAGCAAAACCTGTAATGTTGATACCATTAGTCCGAATAATGACACATGGCGCTTGTGTAAAACCTAGTATGTGATTACTGCAAGCGTGTTTGGACACCATGTACCTGTTTGCTAAACCTCCAATAAGTTCAAAATCTATAGGGGCGCCTGCCATATCAAGGCGAAAACTATCCTCCGGCATTAGTAATTCCACGGCAAAAAGATTCGCTTCAACCTCTCGCGTTTTTTGGTTGTTATCAATATCTGATGCGGTACAGCGAATTATTGGCTGCCCATCATGGTTAAAATTCGGCTGATGATTAAGGAAATAATGCCCTAGTTCGTGAGCGAATGTAAAGTTATGCCTGCCTACATTGCCTTTATGCGTGTTTATAAGAATGGCGCGTTTATCGCCTTTGAAAAGCAACGTGCCATCCCATAAATCCATAGGATAGTCGTTCAATGCAAAGCGGATGCCCTCACTTTTTGATATGTCCTTCAATGCCAATGCGGGAATATCTGTTATTTGATTATCTTTCAAAACCTGTTTAGCGCGAGCGGCGGCATCAATCATTCCCATCGTTCTCAAAAAGCTTGGCGGCATCACGAGCCGCTTGCGCAGAAAGTCCATCAGCAATATCGCCGCGCGCCGCTATGCTGATTTCCCCATCGTTATCTGTATCAGCCCCGCCGCTGCTCAATGTCGAGGCCGAACAGGGAAAGAAGTTCTAAATCCATATATATGGTTTTGCGCTCGGCCTTTACGCCATAAGCCGATAGTTCCGCTGAAAGCTCGCTTGCGGCCATGGGGTTGGTTTCATCCGTCTTTTCAAGCAATATTTTCATCAGATATAGCAACTTGGCGCGCTGATGGGATGTTGCCGGTATTTTGGTCTATCTATCTATTTTATCTCTTGTTCCAAATTGTTAAACGATTAGTGCTGTGGCGCTAACAGGAGGATTGTGCCGCATATATATACGGATACAATGGTCGCCCTGTAGAATTAGTGATGAGCGAAATTGAAGGAGCGGTTACAATAGAGCAAATGCAACTATGTGGTAGACGGTTGCTGTTTCTTCATCAATAGTGAACTTATGGCAATCATCCGGCGCTTTTTTTATCAATTATACACTTTCACTTGCTGAATTTCCTATTTCTAGGTGACCGTTTTTTCTATGCAATCGGAACCTGCATTCTAAATAGATATTATTTAAAGGCATGCGGTCTTCTAATCCAACAAAATAGCCAATATATATCCGTTTTTTACAATATAAAATATAGTTTTCATTATAAGATAAAATACTCTTTATCCTTATAAACATGATATGCGTAAGGCGCAATGGTATCGGCGTTATGAAATACAATCGGTTCCCAAGAGGCGGGAACGCTTATCTTTTGTATTTGCTCCGTATGATTTATTACGAAAACATAACCGCCGCGCGCGGTAATTTCAACACCGTCCGGGGTCTTGCCCAACGACGCAATTGTCAATTCATCCGCCAATTCTTTTATCAGCCGATCTATCAAANCTTCCGTAGGTTCAGTTCCCACATAGAAAGCTCGGCCATTGCCGTATTGATTTTTTGTAATCGCGGGATAACCGGAATAAAACTCAGAACTAAACTGAGCCAACATTTCCGCTCCTGTCAGGGTAATGATGTCGCTCCATTTTTCAGCGGTATACTTTTCGCCCTTCCAAGATACTTGCACGCTTGTGTCACGCAGACAATCATATTCGGGTATTTCCAATCCCAATACTTTACCCAAAAGGCCCGGAAGTGGAAGTTTTGTCACGCATAGATTGCTTTCGTCCTTTACACCGGAGCGCATCGTCAAAACAAGATTGCCGCCGCTTTTCACATATTTTTCATATTTATCGGCGAGGGTCGGAGACAGGATATATTGAATCGGCGCAATCAGCAGTTTATATTTGCTGAAATCGGTCTGCTCGCTGATAATATCCACCGGAATGTTCTTCTTGTAAAAGGCCATATGGTAGATAAGCACTTGTTCAGTATAGCTCAAGTCCGGGTGGTGTGGTTGTATCTGGATGCCGTACTCTTGGTCATAGGAAAAGACAATCCCTGCTTCAGGTTTTGGAACAGTGCCCTGCACTTCGGCCATAACAGGCCGCATTTCAGCTATCATTTCCTTAAGCTCCGTATAATTTCTGCCCGGTATCCCGCTATGCGGAAGAATTCCATGCCAATACTGCTCTGTTCCCATAGCACATGTCCGCCAACGAAAGAAAACNACTGTGTCCGCGCCGTGAGCAATTGNCTGCACCGCCCATATACCCAACTGTCCCGGCTTCGGCGCTCGTCCGAGTATTTCCCACCCTGTGATTCCGCTTTGCTGTTCCATCATCCAAAAATTTTTATCTTTTATGCAGCGCATTAAATCTGATTCTGCGGCGACTCTTGCATACTTGGGGGAATTTTGTTTGCCCATAAAAATTACGGGATAGCTGTCGCTGGAGACAAAATCCAAATCAGCCCCGAGGTCATAATAATTAACTTTATCTGCAAAACCCATCATATTATGCGTTATGAATTTTTCTGGCGCATTTTTGCGCAGAATTACAGATTGAAATTGATGAAAATCTACAATCAAATCAGAACAGAATCTTCGCCAATCAAGTATAGCAGATGGATTTCGGCCTGCAACGGTAATCTTGGGTGCTTGTATCTCATCAAAGCAACGATACTCTTGACTCCAAAAAGCATTGCCCCATTTTCTATTCAGCGTTTCTATATTGCAATACTTCGCTTGAAGCCAAAGCCGGAAGCGGCTTTCACAGTAAGGACATGTACACAAGTCCGCATGGCTGTTTCCCAGCTCATTGTCAATTTGCCAACCGATTATATTCGGATTTTTACCGAAATGTGCGCCAAATGCCGTGACATATCGTTGTATGTGTTCCCGATAAACCGGATGAGATTGACAATTATGATGCCGGCCGCCGAAATACCGCCGCCGCCCCTCAATATCTGTCGGCTGAATATCTGGGGTTTCGCGTATAATCCAAGCAGGGGGAGCTGCCGAGGGAGTACAGAGAATCGTTTTTATCCCTTGGGAAGCCAGAAGCTCTATCGCTTCATCAAGCCAGCCAAAATTGTATTCATCTTTACGCGGCTCCAGTTTACTCCACGAAAACTCCGCCATTCGCACAACGTCGACGCCTAAGTCTTTCATTAACTTCACGTCTGTTTGCCATCGCGTCTTCGGCCAATGTTCGGGATAATAGTCTACTCCGAAATAAAACCCTTTCATTTCAATACCCCGGTTCACATTTTTCCCGTCAATTATCATTCTCTATATTACATACTGCGGGCTGCTGCCGCCATCATTCCTCAACAGTTATGATTACACGGAGCGTATCCTTTTCGGGTATTACACATGCAATACCATTGTCAATTTGCATTGTGCCGTATTCTACTTGCTTTATAATTAAGCCGTGCGGAATAATGCGGCTTTTCGCAAGCGCGGCGGTTAAATCAAAAGTTATGCGCGCGCCCTCTCGCACGGCGGTAACGACTGCCTCGCTCTCTCCCTTAACGTTCGGGATATCGCAAACCGCGCAATTTCCATTATCCAAAGCAAAGAGATGTAAGCTGACACCGTCGCTGTAATGGTAGTCCGGTCTTTGCTCGTTTGCGCCCAAAGCGAGAAGTGTGTTTGGCCTTATATATAAAGGCAAGGAGTAATAATCGTAAATATCTTTATGCCACCTGCCGCCCTCGCGTACTTCGCCGCTCAACAAATGCGTCCATGTGCCGTGGGGAAGATAATAATCGCAGCGGCCCTCCTCGTTTAGAATCGGAGCGACCAGAATGCTGTCGCCCAGCATATACTGGCGGTCAAGATAATCAACGGCGGGGTCCCCGCAAAATTCCAGAACCATAGGCCGCAAAACCGGTAATCCCGTATGGCTGGCCTTAACAGCCATAGCATACAAATAAGGCATCAGCCGGTTTTTAAGCTTGGCGAAGGTTTTGGCGACATCGCAGGATTCGTCGTCAAAGGCCCACGGCACCCGGTAGCTTTCGCTTCCGTGCAGCCTGCTGTGCGTGCTTAAAAGTCCAAAGGCCAGCCATCTTTTAAATAAGTCTGGGCTGGAAGTCTGTTCAAAGCCGCCTATATCGTGGCTCCAAAAGGAAAATCCGCTCATCGCAAAGCTTAAACCACCCCGCAAAGTTTCAGCCATACTCGGATAATTCGCACTGTTGTCGCCGCCCCAATGCAGAGGGAATTGTTGGCAGCCGGCAGCGGCGCTTCGCGCGAATACTACCGCGCTGCCTTTACCTCGCTCTTCCTCAATGGCTTCAAACACACACTTGTTGTAAAGATAAGGGTAATAGTTGTGCATACTTAAAGGATCGGCGCCATTGTAATATTCAACGTCCACAGGTATGCGCTCACCGAAGTCTGTCTTAAAGCTGTCGATTCCTATATGAATGAGTTTTTTTATCTGACCGGCATACCATTCGTAAGCTGCGGGGTTAGTAAAATCTACAATCGCCATGCCGGGCTGCCAGTGGTCAAGCTGGCGTACACCCTTGCCATCGGCTCTCGTGAGGAAGTAGCTTTTTTCCGCGCCTTCGGCAAAGAATTCGCTTCCCTGCGCGACATACGGATTAATCCAAACGCTGATACGCAGACCACGCTCACGGATTCGCTTTAGCATGTTTTCAATATCGGGAAAGATTGAGGAATCCCATTCAAAATCGCACCAATGCAACGGCTTCATCCAGAAGCAATCGTAGTGGAACACGCTTAAAGGAATTTCCCTTTCCGCCATGCCATCGATAAAGGAAGCTACCGTTTTTTCGTCATAATCTGTAGTAAAAGAAGTGGAAAGCCATAAGCCGAAGCTCCACGCTGGAGGCAGGGCGGGTTTGCCGGTAATATTGGCGTAAGTTTTAAGCACCTCGGCGGGATTATTGCCGCAAATAACATTGTAACGGATTTCCTCCCCGGGAACGGAAAACCCCACGTATTCGACTTTTTCGCTTGCTACCTCAAATGATACGGGCGCGGTGTGTTCGACAAAAACGCCATAATTGTGGTTTGTCAAATAAAAAGGAATATTCTTGTACGCGACTTGAGACGATGTGCCGCCGTCTTCGTTCCAAATATCTATTTGCTGGCCGTTTTTTACGAAAGCGGTAAACCTTTCGCCAAAGCCGTAAACGCATTCATCGGGACGAAGGCTCAGTTCAGTGAGCATGTAAGGTTTTCCGTTTTCGCGCAGGTAATTTTCCTCCGGGAACATGGTGGATGGCGGCCGGTCGTACCGTATGTATCCAAGATTGCGAAAACCGCAGCTGGTAAGAATTTTTCCCTCAGATTCAAAGCGGAAGCCCCATTCCTTTTTGTCCACGCGGACGATTAGATTCCCTGCCGTCATAACCGCTTCGTTTTCATCTTCCTTAATATTTACCGCGCAAGGGTAGCTGTGCATGGGCGTACGGGGTTCGCCGGAACGATACGCTTCATGATGCCAGCTTCTCACACCAACCGTGTTCTCGTTTACCGAATAAAAATCCGTTGTAATCGTCGCAACATTCAATGTGTCCGAACGGCTGCGAATTATTTTTTCGGTTGAAACGACGCGAAGCCTGTCGGGCAGCGCATAAATTTGATATGCGTGCATAGCGTAAGAAGCGTTTGCACGTTCGCTTCGAAGCCAGTACCCTTCTGTGAATTTCATTTTGATTCTCCCTTTCACGNATTTGATAGTAATACCAAGTTGCGTAATGCTTCTTTGCGAGTGTGCAAAGCGCATAGAATCGGCGTCACGATGACCGGCTATTTGCCGTAATAATCTATGGCGGCGGCTTCCATCAACAGAAAAAACGCCTGTCCTTCCGGCGCGATATAGGGACGATCAAACGGTTCCCTGTTCCCACGTATATCGTTGCAGGGCCAGCGACGCCTCTTTCNCTTTTTNAATTATTGCTTGATTCGCTTTCATAATTTTCCACCGCCACCTTATCCTTTTACGGCTCCCGCCGAAATCCCATCGACAATATATTTTTGCCCGAGAATAAATACAAGCAGAACAGGCGCAATCGTAAGGATGATATTCGCGCTTACGTAGTTCCACTGATTTTCAAACATCCCGAAAAAATTATAGACAGCAAGAGTCATGGGCCATCTGCTGGAGTGATTCAAATAATAAAGCGGCATAGTAAAATCATTCCAGATTGCCATGAAATTAAGTATACATATAGTAACAATAACCGGCGATAATAACGGCAGGATGACTTTGGCATATAGCGCGAACGCATTACAACCGTCGATAATGGCGGCTTCATCAATCTCAACAGAAATGTTTCTCACAAACCCATACATAATAAACAGGGAAATAGGAATATTTACGGCTGCGTATATTAAAATCAGCCCGACTCTGGTATTAAGCAGTTGAGTAATCTGCATAATCTTCATCAATGAAATATAACTCATGGGCATGGCAATGCCGAGGATAACGAAATAATATAGGAACCGATTGAGCCTTGAGTGATTTCGGGACAACACAAATGCCGCCAATGAGACAACAAGCGCAATGAGGATAGCGCCGCTGCCCGCGTATAATAGGCTGTTTAGAAATGATGTGGCTAATTTGCCGCGTTCAATTACCACAAAAAAATTTTCTATCATCCATACCGTGGGTAAGCGCAATGTCATTGTATTAGACTCTGCCCTCGTTTTAAAGGCGTTTAAAAAAACAACTGTCAGAGGTATAATAAAAACCATACTGCAAAGTAAGGCAGTCAGGTTAACGGTCAAACCGGGCAATAGCATTTTACGTTTCATTTACAACTCTTCCCCCTTGTTTTCCATCATTTTTACCAAAAAATATGAAATTGCCATAACAAAGACAAAAAGAACCGTAGACAGAGTAGTTCCCATCGCATAATCGCCTTTTGAAAACGCGCTGAAAACGGCTGTATTAATCACATCTGTAGCGTGTCCGGGGCCGCCGTTGGTAAGGGCGTAAATAATGTCAAATACGCGTAATCCATAGGTCAGGTTGAGAATCGTTATCGTTAAAAGAACAGGCCAAATCAATGGCAGCGTTATATGCAAAAACCGCTGCCAGTAATTTGCGCCGTCAATTTCGGCCGCCTCGTAATAAGTTGCTGAAATCGACTTTAGCCCGGCGATCGTTACAACCATGATGTATCCGACGCCTTTCCAAGTATCCACGCTAATCACAGTTCCAAGCGCTAAGCTTGCGTCAGACAGCCAATTATTTGCCAGAAAATCAAGCCTGACGCTTCTAAGCGCGATATTGACAAACCCGGTAGCCGGATGCAGCAAGCTTTTAAATACAAGTCCGACAACAAGGTATGACATGACTAAAGGCGTGAAGATAGCCATCCGATGCAGGGCTTTCCCTAATACAAGCTTATGGGTAAGCAACAGCGCTAGTAAAATTCCTAATGCTGATTTCGCTAATGTAGTGGCTATTGTAAAAATCACGGTATTACTAATATAATCCATATATTTCTGATTTGGGGCAATGATTCTTTGATAATTGCTTAGCCCAACAAAATTAACCTCCGGATGGAAGCTGTTCCAGTCGGTGAAAGAATAAAAAATCCCAAGGANCCCAGGCAAAAAAAGAAAGACAAAATAGATTGCAACGGTGCCAAATGCAAGATATGACGGATATGTTTTATTCTTATTCATATATTCCTCCATAATACAGGATATGGGAAAGGCTTACACCCAGCCGCCATGCTCCCGGATAGATGTAAGCCCGTCTGTTATTATTGAACTGATTTATTGCCAGGCGGGGTCTCTCTGCAGCCTTGCCATTTCATCGCGGCGATTGGCTATATTTTGAAACACCTCATCAGGAGTCATCATTCCGGCGTACATGGCGTCAATATCCTTTCCAACATCCATCCATTGCGGGTCTATGTAGGAAGTTCCGACCTGCATCACCATGCCGTGGGGAAGCGAATTGAAATAAGCCTGAAATTCCGGCTTGGCTCTGGATTCAACCTCAGGCCAGCATAGAGATTCTTGACTGGGGTCTCCCTCAAGGCGTTTTTTCAGATTCTCAGGGGACGCCAGAAAATTAAAATACTCCTTAATCTCATTTACATAGTTGCTGTCTTTACTGATAAAGAACGCATTGCATGTGGTATTTACGCTTATCGTCTGGTTATCAGCCCAAGGCGCCGCGAAAATGCCGAAATTATCGAATGTATGCGGGAATTCTGTTTCCAATTCGTTAACCCAGCCGGTATCTATGTTGAACATTGCCGCCTGATTGGTGGCAAGAGCTTCTTGCGCGCCCTCCACCGACTGGCTCATAAAATAATCGCCAAAAAAGCCAAGTTCCGCGAATTCTTTCATCTGACCAAGAATTATGCCAATTTCTTTAACCTCAAGTACATTCATTTCGTTGCGGTTGAGCCTGCCATACAAATCATCATATAGCGTTACATAGTGCGAACCTGTTTCAAACAGCGGCAACACCTGATGCCAGCCATTCTGGGTCGCTTCATAGATAGGGGTTATTCCTGAATCCAGTATTGCTTGGCAGACTTGTTTCCATTCGTCATATGTTGTTGGCGGAGCCAACCCTAAATCTGAAAAAATCTGTTTATTGTACACAATCATTGATTTGCGTGTTCCCGCAAATTGGATTCCATAAACTTTGTCATTAACCGTGACGCCGGGAAGTACAACAGGGTCGATTCGGGATAGCCACCCTTCGCCGGAAAGATCAACGCAGTTCTGCTCCGGATTGATTCGGCTAATAATACTTAAAGGGTCGGCGTCTACGTTCATAATGTCATAAGCTTCGCCGGCATTCAGTTTTACATTCAACAAGTCTCTCCATTGGGCGTCCGGAGTGACCTGAAAATCAATGCTCATTCCGGTAAGTTCCTCAAATTCCTTTGCGAGCTCCTGCTCAATTCCGGATACCGGCAATCCCGATTGATGAGAACCAAACGTTACGGTAATTGGTCTGTTGGCGGGAGCGCTTTCATCCTGAGAAGCCGGTGTTTGCCCTGCCTGTGAATCTCCAGCCGGAGCATCGCTTGGCGAACCGCTTGAGCCACAGGCGGCAAACATGGCGCATATTACTGCTAAAACAGTCATTAATGCAATGAATCTTTTCATAGTAACCTCCTATATAATTGGAAAAATTATCACGGATTTTCGACCGTAAAACCATCTTACACAAGATTAACTAAAAAGAAAATTCACAAATTCGGGATATTGGCATGTATTTTTTTGCATACAGGCTTACAAATTATGTAGTGAAGACAAACAATACATTGGTAATCATTTTTGCATCCGGTATTCGCTTGGATAAATTCCGGTATAGCTTTTAAAAACGCGGCTAAAATAAGACGGCTCGCTATAACCGACAATTTCGCTGATTTCTTTTACTTCATATTCAGGATGATTGGCAAGCAGGTACTTTGCTTCATTCATACGCAGCTTTAACAAGAGCCGGCTCGGAGACTCGTTTCGCATTTTTTTAAATAGCTTGCTTAAATAGTCTGCGGTGTAACCCACCTTTTCCGCCAAGTCGCCCAACGAAATCTGGCTGCGGTAATTTTCCCGTATAAACGTTTCCACGGCAACGATTATTCGCTCGGCCTCTTTTGGCTCTGTATTAACCGGCAAGCGAAGCGCGGCAATCTCCGTATACCGGGCGTCTAACTTAACGGTCACACGATGCAAGGCGGAGAACAGCTCGGAATCAGAAACAGGCTTGAGAATAAAATCCTCAACGCCGTATCGAATAGCCCTTTGCGCATAATCAAAATCATTGTGGCCTGTAATAATTATTTTGAAGATTCGCGGATATGCAAAATAAAGCTCGTCGCATAGCTCAAGGCCGTCCATNACCGGCATTTGAATATCTGTAACTACAATATCCGGCGGATCTTCTTCTATCAAGCGCATAGCCTCTCTTCCGTCATATGCCTCGCCGCTTACATGCAAAGGCAGGCTGCTGTGTAAAATTTTCTTCGTAATGTTCTTTCNGATGGGNTCTTCATCTTCCACAACAATGCACGTATATTTTCTCATTATTCCCTCACTCCCATGGAAACCGGCAATTTAAAGACAGATACTGTTTGGGCCAAAGAGCATGACGCAGACGCCGCCGCNATTTCTGTTCTCAATGTGGATTCCTGCATTATCTCCATAAAGCAGGGAAAGCCGTAAATATACATTCATGAGGCCCATCCCCCCAATTTTGAGGCTGCGGATATTTTTGCTTTTNCCGGCTTCATCCAGCAGTCTCCGAATTTCGTCTATTTCATGTGCAGGCATACCGATGCCGTTATCGCAAATGGAAATGCGCCACCCTGAATCATCCTGACAGCCGGAAACATTTATTATCCAAGGCGGCTCATTGTGAAATGCGTATTTAAATGAGTTTTCTATGATTGGCTGCAAGATGAGCTTCGGAATCTTCAAATTGTGCATTCTATCAAAAATGTCGAACATGTATTGTAGGCGGTCACCATATCGCACCTTCATGCATTCCAAGTATTTTCTCGTATAATCCAATTCCATATTCAGCGTAACGGTAATCATGCTGTCGGTTGAAATGTACCTAAGGTAATCACATAAATTTTCGCTTAAGGACACAACNTCATTGCACATCCCCTCCTCTGCCATAACGCTGATGTTCGCCAAATTATTATATATAAAATGCGGATTCAGCATAGACTGCATAGCGGTCATTTTCGCGTGGTTTTCTTCGTCCTTGGCCAAAGATAAATCTTTCGTGGATTTTTCCAGTTTTTGATACATTTCATCAAATTCATCCATAAAATCCTTGATTTCTATTGTTTCGGTAGCAATCGGCGGCAAAACCCCGCCGCCTTCCAACATACTGTGCAGGTTCATATGGCGTATTCTGTCTTTGAGTTCATACAAAGGCCGCAGCACCTTATCGGATACCCGGCGGCAAATGATTATAACGAAAAAGATAATTCCTGCCGCAGTAAGAATATATGCGGATGTAAAAGCAATAAGAAAAGCGAATTTGCTGTAAATTGTTTCGATTAAAATGATACGCCATCCCGTTTGCTGCATGATGGAATAAGACACTAATTCCCTTTGTTTTGTGATGCCTACAATCATATTGCCTTGACGCAAAATGGCAGCCTCATCAATTACGGTTATGGGATTGGGCTTGAGCTCCTGTTCTGTTAAATCATATGGATATAAAATTTCATCGCGTTCATTAACAATAAAAAGGCGGATTGACGAACCTCCATTCGTTATCCTGTCGGGATACGCAAACATAATTTTGCAGTCCTGCACAATTTCCAGCACGCCGCGAGGGTTNTGAGCTCTGTCAAAATATGCCCTGTGCATGGAAATATAACGATTGTCTCTTAAATATGAAGAATAATATGCAAAATCTTCCCTTAAAACAGGCACGTCCCAATATCTGCGGCCGTTTAAGGCAAGGACGTCTTCATTGTCATNTTTGATATTTAGCGGCGTTGCGCCGAATAATTCAAAAACTCCCCATCCGACGGAATGACCGTTCTGCGTATGAATATTGATTTGTGTCACCGTTTTGTTTGGTCCGATAATTGAAGCGATGGAATTAAATATCGGGTCGGCCCTCCTCATCTGCGCTTTGTCGAAATCTATGGCGTTAAGCGAATTCCAAATTTGCTGCGAGTAAAGGACATTCATGGATACNGTGGATATTTTTTCTATTTCAAGTAAAACTGCGTTTTCAATGGCTTCAATCAAAGCCTCCTGCTGTTGGAATGTATTGCTCAAGGTGCTGTAAGAGTAAAAAATCAAAAACACGACAAAAAACAAGACCATTATGCTAATCACGATCTTGGAATAACTTATATACAGCGACCTCTTAAGACTCAATTTTTTCTTCATAATAGTCCCATTGTCAACGTTTTGTTTTTATAATAGAGCCTTCCCCGTTTAACTTCATGCGTG
>JGI24701J34945_10001268_pt1 | contig 12978 bp, 10 predicted proteins | sample TergutTh196P3_FD_34945 | JGI IMG/M metagenome (IMG submission 34945)
CGTTGCTGCTTTAGCAGCTTACAGCCAATGCCTTTTGCTCTTGGGGCTTTAGTCCCTAAGCAAACGGACAAATGTCCTATGGTCATGCGAAGCTATGTGCTAAAGCACAAAGAGCCAACTGGATTTCTCTCCGCTTCTTGACGGTGTTGCTTACATCTTGGTATAATATCATTATGATTACAATTACTTCTACAGTTGAGAGTGTTGAGCAAGCTAAGGCTTTGCTGGATGCTGGAACTGATCGTTTATACATTGGCGAAGCGGCTTATGGTCTGCGCGTGCCAACTGCGCTTACGTATGATGAATTACGTGAGATTACTGAACTTGCACATCAGGCAAATAAAACTGTGACAGTCGCGGTGAATGCACTGATGCACACAGAAATGATGTCAAAAATCAAACCTTTTTTGGACTTTTTAGTTGAAATTAAAGCTGACCGTATTGCAGTTGGAGATGCTGGAGTGATTTTTGTTTTGCAACGAGACAAATATAAACTTCCTTTTATATATGATGCTTCAACGATGGTGGCATCAAGTAGACAAGCGAATTTTTGGGCAGAGCAAGGTGCTGTTGAGGCGGTGCTTGCCAGAGAAATTCCGAAAGAAGAGCTTTCTGATATGAAAGGAAGTTTGAGAATACCAGGTGAAGTCTTGGTTTACGGCGCGACGGTGATTCATCATAGTAAACGCCCTTTAGTACAAAATTATTATAATTTTATCAAAACCGAAGAAACTGGAAAAAATCGTGAACGTAATCTTTTCGTTTCTGAGCCGAAAAAAGAGGATACACACTATTCGATTTTTGAGGATAATCATGGCACACACGTGTTTGCAAATGATGACATCAACATGATGACAGAGCTGAAGCAACTTACAGAAATGGGATTTGATCACTGGAAGCTTGATGGAATTTTTACACGGGGAGAGAATTTCGTCCAGATTGTAAAACTTTTCGTTGAGGCTAAAATATTGATTGAAACAGGTCAGTTTACTGAGTTGAAGGCTTTTCAACTTGAAGAGAAGGTGCGAAAACTTCATCCTTCAGGGCGGACAATGTCGCATGGTTTCTATGATTTAGACAAGAATGCAATCAAATGATTCTGTCAGCGTACTGACAGATTTTTCTATGTGCTGACAAAAAACGACAGACTGTCAAATAAGCTTGTCAGTGCTGACGGTTTTATTTTCTAAAAAAAACCTGTAAAATAGAGGGATAAGAAGTTTTGGTCAATTCTTTCGACAGAGTATTGACCTTTTCAAAATAACTCACAATCTTGAAAATTGGAGAATAAAAAAATGTCAATTAAAAAAACACGTCCTGAGGTTCTTGCGCCAGCAGGGACACTTGAGAAACTAAAAGTAGCCATTGATTATGGTGCTGATGCAGTTTATATCGGTGGTCAGGCTTATGGACTTCGTTCACGTGCAGGCAACTTCACATTTGAAGAAATGGCTGAAGGTGTTGCTTACGCAAGTGAACATCATGCAAAAGTTTATGTTGCAGCGAACATGGTGACGCATGAGGGAAACGAAAAGGGCGCAGGAGAGTGGTTCCGCACTTTACGCGATTTAGGAATTTCGGCTGTTATTGTATCAGATCCCGCTTTGATTGCTATTGCAGCAGCAGAAGCGCCTGGTCTTCCCATCCACCTCTCTACACAAGCATCAGCGACGAATTATGAAACACTTGAATTTTGGAGACATTTGGGACTTGAGCGAGTGGTTTTGGCACGTGAAGTTTCGATGGAAGAATTGCGTGAAATTCGTAAACACACAGATGTTGAAATTGAAGCTTTTGTCCATGGTGCAATGTGTATTTCTTATTCTGGTCGTTGTGTTTTATCAAATTATATGAGTATGCGAGATGCCAATCGTGGCGGTTGTTCACAGTCTTGCCGCTGGAAATATGATCTTTATGACATGCCATTTGCTGGTGAACGTCAATCAATTAATGGTGAAGTAAGTGAAGAATTTTCGATGTCAGCGGTTGATATGTCTATGATTGAGCATATTCCAGACATGATTGAAAATGGAGTAAATTCGCTTAAAATCGAAGGACGAATGAAATCTATTCACTATGTATCAACGGTCGCCAATGTTTACAAAGCTGCAATTGATGCCTATTTAGAATCACCTGAGCGTTTTGAGGCAATAAAACCTCAACTGGTTGATGAGTTGTGGAAAGTTGCGCAACGTGAATTGGACACTGGATTTTATTATGGGCTACCTGATGAGAACAAACAATTGTTTGGAGCGAGACGCAAAATTCCAGAATATAAATTTGTTGGTGAGGTCATAGATTTTGATGCTGACAGCATGGTTGCAACGATTCGTCAGCGTAATGTCATTACAGAAGGAGACCAAATCGAGTTTTATGGACCAGGTTTTCGTCATGTTGATACAGTCGTGAAAAATCTCCGTTTAGCCGAAACTGATGAACATATTGACCGTGCGCCAAATCCAATGACTCTACTTCATATTGATGTACCTTTTGCCGTGAAAACTGGAGATATGATCCGTAAAAACGGAGCAGGTTTAATCAATCTTTATGACAAGAAAACGGGTAGCGCAAAAACTGTTCGTGCCTGATATATTTACCATAAATGGACTACCTGTATGCAGGGCAATCCCTTGCAAAATTTACTAAAAAATAAAGAATAAAGCTGTCAGCATACTGACAGCTTTTTGATTACTGAGCAATTAAACCCTGTCAGTACTTTTTTTATCCTGTCAGCGCAGAAAATTTGATAAAATAGAGTTAATATGATTACAAATAATATCTCAAAGTCTAAACTTACAGGAAAGAAAATTGGTGTTTATTTTGGCACTTTTGCACCCTTGCACGCTGGACATCAGCAGCAAATTTATAAATGTGCAAGCCTTAATGACGGTGTTCTTCTTGTCGTATCAGGGTATGACGGCGACCGTGGTTCGCAAATTGGTTTGCCTCTTGAAAAACGTTTTCGTTATCTCAGAGAAGCTTTTAATGACGAAGAAAATATAAAAGTCGCAATGCTGAACGAAAATAATATCCCAGCAATGCCAAATGGCTGGGATGAATGGGTCACGCGTTTGTTAGATTTGATTCAACAAAATACTTATGAAGAAGCGCTATCAGTAACATTTTATGTCGGAGAGACAGAGTATGTAGTAGAGCTGACAAAGCGTTTTCCTGCTGACAACAATCATTATGCTGTTGAAATCGCTGACAGACATGATATTGAGCTGTCAGCAACTCAAATTCGACAGAATCCACAAGAACATTGGGCAGATATCAATCGAGTGTTCAGAAGAAATTTCTCAAAAGTTGTCACGGTGATGGGTTCAGCTTCCACAGGAAAAACTACACTTGTCAGACGTTTAGCGCGCTCAATAAATGCACCATTTTCCGAAGAGTATGCGCGTGAGTATGAGGAAAAATCAAATATTGATGATGATGAGCTGCGGATGGATGATTATGCCCGTATGATTACAGGACAATATGACGCTAATTCACGAGAAATTAATTCAGCGGCCAACCAAGGCATTGTTTTTCTGGATACAGATGCAATTGTCACAAGAGTGTATGCGAAACATTATCTTTCTCCATCAGACTTTGAGCAACTTGAACCCCTCTTTCAAAAAACAATCGCTGATGAACGAATGGATTTAATTTTGGTCATCCCGCCAATTACAGACTATGTAAATGATGGTTTTCGTAATATGGCATGGGAGGATTCGCGCTATGATTTTCATGTCGAACTGATGCGACAACTTGAAGAATTTAAGTTGATGGACAAGGTTGTTGTTCTTGATGACGAAGGAGATAATCGTGATAAAGCTGGCTATCTCAGTCGCTATCATCACGCGATTGATGCCGTGCATGAGTATACAGGGGTCAAAATTGAACGTTTGAAATACTGATGCTGTTACTCACCAAAAACAATGCCTTGCTTTTGCAAAGCGACACAAAGCAGTATATTCGCGATTCATCTAATAATTTTAAAGATGAGTTGGTATAAAATACTTATGGAAATGTCTAACTATCAATGCTCGCTAGTCAGAGCTACTCTTACTAGGAGTCTAAGCATTTCATAATTGGATGCGCTTGTTATTTAACCAAATGATTCAAGTTATTCAGAAAATAACTGGTATAATTTTACTGACAAAAAATAAAGACTTACTGACGAAAAAATCAGTAAGTTTTTTTAGTTATTTTATATGAGAGATACAAATAGAGAGAATGATGCAGTAAATCTCAACCTGAATATTAGAAACAAATGTTGTCAGTATGCTTTCAATAGTTTGCAATTTTTGTCAGTAAAATCTAGCGTATTTTCAATAATTTACTTCAATCAGCAAACTAGCATTTTCAAGGGAGTCTCACTTAGGATATCATTTTTATAAGCTTGATATAAAGCGATTCCAAAGATACTATAGCGCATGTAAGCGTTAAATGTTATAATTTTTATGAAGAAGACAAAGGTATATTTTGAGAGTAGGTTAAAATCTCTAGTTCATTTTGAAGCAATGATTTTAGGGGATCATCAGTAGAGTGATAGTGGAGATAATACTGCAAAACCAAAGGGAGTAAAGAAAATGTCAAAACTAACAAGTGCTGAGAGTTATACTTGGCAAATTATCCAAGAAAATTATGAAAAAATACCTCAGATTCCAATTTCGGAACTTGCAGAATTGGCACATGTTTCCATCTCAACTGTTAATCGCACTGTAAGAAAAAAAGGTTTTTCAGGATATGGCGAATTTCGTTATTCGATTCGTGAGAAAAAACTTCCGGAGATTAGTGGTTTTTCAACAGAAGTTTTAGGCGCGATTGCTAAAAATGAAGAAGAATTGCTGCAAACAATTAACAATATCTCAGCATCTGAAGTAGAGGAGGCGGTTAAGCTGATTCATGAGGCAAAAGAAATTAAAATCTTTGCCCGAGGTCTAACCATTAATGTTGCTAATGAACTTTTAAGAAAATTACAGCTTTTCCATAAAACCGTTAGTATTTATGATGACCCAAAACAGATTGCATATTATGCACAGTTTGTAAATGACGATGACTTAGTGCTTGCGCTTTCTCTTTCGGGTGAAAATCCTGAGATTAATATTCCCTTAAAAATAGTTAGACAAAAAAGAGGAAAAATTCTAGCATTGACAGCTGATGCAGAAAGTGAACTTACCGAGCTATCTGATGTTAGTCTAGTTGGATATAAAAGTAGATTAGAAGTGAACTATTTCGATCTTGATGTTCATAGCAGACTTCCTCTCTTTATCCTGGAGCGTGTACTAGTGGATGCCTATTCAATATATCAAAAGAGTAAACAAAAATAATATTTACTGACAATCTGTCAGTAATTTTTTTATTAAGAATTGGAAGTGTTTCCAAAGAAGTGTTTAAGAATTGGAAACTCTTTCTTAAATTTGAATGCTATACTATAAATGTGAGCGATTTCAAAAAAGAAATCTATAAGGAGGATTCCCATGAATAAGGGAAAAATGAAACAACGTTTATCGTATGCATTCGGTGCATTAGGGCACGATGTCTATTATTACTCAATCAGTACATTTTTTATAGCCTTTGTGACGGCTCAAATGTTTGCAGGTTCACCGCATGAAGATGCAATGATTGCACTAGTCACTGGTTTGGTTGTTATTATCCGGTTGATTGAAATTGTTTTTGACCCAATTATTGGTTCAATCATTGACAATACACAAACACGTTGGGGAAAATTTAAACCGTGGTTAGTGATTGGAGGGATTATGTCCTCTCTGATGATTATGCTGATGTTTTCTGACTTTTTTGGCCTAGCTAAAAGTGACAACCGAACATTGTTTGCAATCGTATTCATCATTGCCTTTATTATTCTAGATGCCTTCTATTCATTCAAAGACATTGCTTTTTGGTCAATGATTCCAGCCTTATCAGAAAAAAATTCAGAACGTGAAACTTTAGGAACATTTGCTCGTTTCGGTTCAGCTATTGGAGCACAAGGTGCAACAATTCTTGCTATCCCAATCACCATTGCCTTTACAAAAGGTGGACATATACAAGGTGCACGAGGTTTCTTTGCTTTTGGTGTCATAGCTGCCTTAGTTCAAGGAATTTCAGCTTTAGTTACTGCTTGGGGAACTAAAGAACAACAGTCAACAATTCGTCAACAAGGAACAAAAACAAACACACTTGATGTTTTTAAAGCTTTGGTAAAAAATGATCAGTTGATGTGGTTATCTCTTTCTTACATTTTGTTTGCGATTGCTTATGTTGCCACAACTGCGACACTGATTTTGAACTTTACCTTCGTCATCGGTAATGCAAGCCTTTACTCAATCACAGGGATTGTTGGATTTATTGGCTCAATCATTTTGGTTCCAATGTTTCCAATTTTAGCTAAAAAATTTGGTCGTCGTAAAGTTTTAACTGGGGCGATTATCTCAATGCTTGTTGGCTATATTTTATTTGCTGTCGGTAGCTCAGTTCCAATGACAGTTGCTGGATTAATCTTTTTGACTACACCATATCAACTCGTCTTCTTGTCTGTCTTGATGACAATTACTGACTCGGTCGAATATGGGCAATGGAAAAATGGAGTTCGTAATGAAGCAGTAACTCTTGCGATGCGTCCACTACTTGACAAGATTGCTGGAGCTTTCTCAAACGGAATTTATGGTTTTGTTGCAATTGCTGCTGGAATGACTGGTTCAAAATATATCGCAGGACACACTTATGGAGTGGCAACATTTAAACTTTATGCCTTCATTATTCCAGCTATCTTGATGATTATCTCACTTACCATTTATCTCTTCAAAGTGAAATTAACTGAAAAGCGTCACCAAGAAATCGTAGCAGAACTTGAAGAACGCTTCAAATAATAAATTAACTCACTGATATGACTGCACTTCTTAAAGTTCTAAAAATCATGTTATCCCCTATTTCAAGTCAGTTGAGGGAGAACAGCTTTATGATGATTCAAGTCTATTGGTAGAATGATGGAGCTGACAATAAGTTGGCTCTATTTGAGGAAAAGCATGAAAATTACAACAGCAGATTTTGGACTTGGTGCAAAACTTTTCACCATTGAAAATAAAATGGGGATGACCATCTCTTTTACCAACTTTGGCGCGCGAGTCGTTGATTGGAAAGTAAACGGAAAAAGTATCATTTTAGGATTTGATTCAGCACAAGAATATGTAGAAAAAGACATATTTCCCGGAGCAACCGTTGGGCGTATAGCTGGACGAACCAAAGATGGTATTGTAGTTATTAATGGAAAAACGATACAACTTGAGCAAAATGATTTTCCACAAGCCATCCACGGTGGAGCAAACCCCACACAATCGCAACTTTGGCAAGCTGAGACATTTGAAACGAAAGATACCGCTGGTGTGAAATATTTTCTTACTTTAAAAGACGGTGACGGTGGTTATCCAGGAAACCTTCAGTTTACAGTTATCCATACTTTTAACGAATTAGGCGAATGGAAAATAGAATATTTTGCCGTATCTGACAAAGACACGATCTTCAATCCAACAGGTCATGTTTATTTTAACCTCAGTGGTGACGCCAGTATTTCACTGGACAATCATCGACTCCAAATAGCCGCTTCGCGTTATGTTCCGCTTTTGGATAAGACAGAGGTTGTTCGCGGAGAAATTGACGATGTGACAGAGACACCGTTTGATTTTCGGGCAGACAAACTTCTTTCTGAAGCCTTTGTGAGCAATGATCCGCAAATCACATTGGTTGACGGACTTGACCACGGATTTGTCCTTGACGAAGTGAGCATGGATAAAGCACAAGCACGCTTATCACTTGATGATTTGAGCATTTCGGTTTATACGAACCAGCCAAGTATTGTTATATTCACCGCAAATTTTGGTGATTTAGGTACGATTTATCGTGGGAAAGCAGAAGTAAACCATGGTGGAATGACTTTTGAAACGCAAGTTGCACCAGGTTCACCACAAATTCCAGAATTGGGCGATATTTCGCTCAAAGCAGGTGATAACTACCATGCGGAAACAATCTATAAAGTAAACATAGGAGAGTAAAAATGTCAGTAGTAGTAGAAAACAGTACGATTTTATCAGCTTTGACAGAGAAATTTAAAACGGTCTTTGGTGGAGCGGATAATGTAGAATATTTCTTTAGCCCAGGTAGAATCAACCTGATTGGTGAGCATACCGACTATAATGGAGGTTATGTTTTTCCAGCCTCCATCACAATCGGAACAACTGGTTTGGCTCGTTTACGCAAAGATAATAAAATCAGACTTTTCTCAGAAAATTTCTCAGAAGCGGGAATAATAGAATTTGACCTTTCAGAAAGCAATCAAAAACATGATGAAAGCTGGTCAAACTACGTCAAAGGTATGATTACCATGCTGCAGGGAGCAGGATATACGATTGATAAAGGTTTTGAGCTTTTAATAAAAGGTGAAATCCCAACAGCATCAGGACTTTCTTCATCTGCATCACTTGAGTTGTTAGTCGGCGTCATCCTTGATGATTTATTTGACTTAAAGGTGCCTCGTCTTGAACTCGTGCAGCTTGGTCAAAAGACGGAAAACAATTTTATTGGTGTCAATTCAGGGATTTTAGATCAGTTTGCCATTGGATTTGGTGAAGTGAAAAAAGCGATTTTACTTGATTGCAATACGCTTAAATATGAAATGGTTCCTGTCGAATTGCGTGATTATGACATCGTCATCATGAATACGAATAAACCACGCGCCTTGACCGAGTCAAAATATAATGAACGGTTTGCTGAAACACGAGAAGCTCTGAAACGTATGCAAACAAAGCTTGATATTAAAGCGCTTGGCGAACTTTCAAACGAAGAATTTGATGCTAATGTTGGTTTAATTGGCGACGAAACACTGATTAAACGCGCTCGTCATGCCGTTTACGAAAACAACCGTACAAAAGTCGCTCAAAAAGCTTTTGTTGCAGGAAATCTGACAAAATTTGGCGAATTGCTTAATGATTCTCATGCTTCATTGAAAAATGATTATGAAGTCACAGGACTTGAGCTTGATACTTTGGCGGAAACGGCCCAAAAACAACCAGGTGTCTTGGGAGCTAGAATGACAGGCGCAGGATTTGGTGGTTGCGCTATCGCATTGGTTGCCCATGATAATGTTTCTACGTTTGAAAAAGCAGTCGGTCATGAATATGAAAAAGTCGTGGGTTATCCAGCAAGCTTCTATGTTGCTCAAATTGGTTCAGGGACAACAAAATTAGACGTAGAATAATTTATACTAGTTCACCTCTAAATCTGCATTAAACAGATTTAGTAGTTGAACTGCAGATATACTGCCTTGCGACGATTGAGAAAAGCTGTGCTTTTCTTATTCGCAACCTTGATGCAGTGCGTCATCTTCACTACGTTACGCTATCCATTCGCTCTAAGCCAGCAGAGCTGGCAAGGCGAAATGGTAAGCGCAAGAGGCGGTTTGCGTAGAGTGCAAAGGTTGCGACTGCGACTAGCTAGCTTGCTGGCGTAGCGAGCATCGCCAACGTAGCGCAGCGAAGTAACTTCTAAAAGGAACTTTTAGAAGTTAAACAGTATTAGATTGGAAGTAGAAATGTCAATATATCAAACCATTCAAGATTTTGTAGATTTGGCGCTAAAAAATGGAGCGATTGAAGCGATGGACAATATCTACTTGCGTAATCAACTCCTTCATTTTTTGGGACTGGATAACTGGGAACAGCCGAAAACAAGTGAAAATAAAAATCAGGAAAATTCTCTACTTATAATGGATGCGCTGTTAGACACTGCTCGTGAGAATCATCAGTTTGACGAAACAGAGTCTGAATTTTTCGAAGCTGCATTAATGGATTTTATCACCCCAAGGCCTAGCCAAATTAACCATGATTTTTGGGAAAAATATAAGAAAAACCCTAAAAACGCGACAGACTATTTTTACCATCTAGCGCGTGAAATTAATCAAGTCAAAACAAGAGATATTGCAAAAAATATCGCCTTTGTTCATCCGACAAAATATGGTGATTTAGAAATTACTATTAACCTTTCCAAACCTGAAAAAGATCCCAAAGCGATTGCAGCCGCAAAAGCACAAAAAAATTCAGCTTATCCTAAATGTGCATTATGTCTTGAAAATGAGGGATTATATGGTGGAAGTAATCATCCTGCAAGAAGCAATCATAGAGTGATTCGGATGGAACTTAATGGAGCAAACTGGGGTTTTCAATACTCACCGTATGCCTATTACAATGAGCATTCGATTGTTTTCAATGAAAAGCATCAGCCAATGAAAATTAATCGTCAGGCTTTTGAAAATTTGCTGGATTTTCTTGATGTTTTTCCTCACTATATGATTGGCTCAAATGCAGATTTACCAATAGTTGGTGGTTCAATCTTAACTCATGACCATTATCAAGCAGGACGTTATAACTTTCCGATGATGAAGGCTAGTATTCGTACGCAAATCCAACTAAAAGATTATTCCAATATCCATGCAGGGATTGTAAATTGGCCCATGTCTGTCCTACGCCTTCAAAGTGATAACAAAACAGAACTTTTAGCTGCAAGTACGGAAATTTTAAAGAAATGGCGTTGTTATAATGATGAAAGTTTGCAAATTACTGCTGTGACAGTTGATGGTGTGCAGCATCATACGATTACACCAATTGCAAGCAAAAATAAAGAGGGTTATATTATTGATTTAGTTTTAAGAGATAATAATACCAGCTTAGAATTTCCTGATGGAATATTCCATCCGCATCAAGAATTGCACCATATTAAAAAAGAGAATATTGGCTTGATTGAAGTAATGGGGCTTGCCATTCTTCCACCAAGACTGAAAACAGAACTTAAAGAAGTTGAGAAATATCTTATTGATGAACCAAATGAAATCAACGAAATTCATCTCCCGTGGGCTAAAGAATTGAGAGAAACACAAAAAATAAACCCAAAGGATGTTCATGAAACCGTTCAACAAGCAATTGGTGCTGTCTTTGAAAAAGTTCTTCAAGATGCAGGAGTATTTAAAGATGATGAAAAAGGTCAAGCTGCTTTTTATAAATTTATTGATTTTATCAACAACTGAATATAAATAGAGTTAAATGAGAGTATCGAAATAATTCTTATTTTGGTATAATTGAGTTCGCATGATTAGAAATGAGTAAAAAAGAGAAATTCCAGAACCTTTGCTACGCAAAAATCCTTGAAATTTCCTATCTCCATGCTTTCAGCACTATGCTGTCCATTGGATTGCCATTTGGCGTTGCTGCTTTAGCAGCTTACAGCCAATGCCTTTTGCTCTTGGGGCTTTAGCCCCTAAGCAAACGGACAAATGTCCTGTGGACATGCGAAGCTATGTGCTGAAGCACAAAGAGCCAAATGACATTTTTCATCATTTTGTGGCAATCATGCTCACATCTTGGTATAACTGAGTTCGCAACACCAGAAGCTATGAGAGAAGATAAAATGGAACCTGCTCTTTGAGCAGAACCACATTTTCCTATCTCTCTACGCTTCTTGACGGTGTTGCTCACATCTTGGTATAATGAAGTCAAAACTTATTCAGTGGGAGTTTCGTAAAATATTTGTCCATTTTCTCTAGTCGCTATCTTCGCTGCGCTACGCTATCCATTCGTTCTATCTCCACTTTGCTCCGCTGTCGATTTCACTAACCGACTGAAGTCGGAAGTTCAAATCGCAATCCAGCAAAGCTGGCAAGACGAAATGGTAAGAGCAAAAGGCGATTCGACTGATAAAAGGGCAACTCCCACTTACTTCGATAAATCTGTGAAACATGGAGGTGTTTATGACAGTTTTAGTACTTGGCGGTGCAGGCTATATAGGTTCACACGCAGTTGATATACTGCAAACGTCTGGTTATGATGTTGCTGTGGTCGACAATTTAGTGACAGGGCATGCTGAGGCAGTACCGCAGGCGGTACGTTTCTATGAGGGAGACGTCCGTAATCAAGATTTCCTTCGTGAAGTTTTTAGGAAAGAAACAAACATTGAAGGGATTATGCATTTTTGTGCCTATTCCCTTGTTGGAGAATCAATGCAAAAACCATTGAAATACTTTAATAATAATGTTGGAGGCGCTCAAGTTATCCTAGAAACAATGGAAGAATTTGACGTTAAGCATATCGTATTTTCAAGTACAGCAGCAACTTTTGGTATCCCAGAAGTAAGTCCAATCTCAGAAATAACACCGCAAAAACCTATTAATCCTTATGGTGAGAGTAAACTCATCATGGAAAAAATGATGAAATGGCAATCAACGGCGACTGATATGACTTATGTAGCACTCCGTTATTTCAATGTGGCTGGAGCTTCAAATGATGGACATATTGGTGAAGCACACAAAAATGAAACACATTTGATTCCAATTATATTGCAAGTGGCACTAGGAAAACGCGATTTCATCACAATTTATGGTAATGACTACAATACCGTTGATGGCACCTGTGTTCGAGATTATATAGATATGGAAGATCTGATTGATGCACACATCAAAGCATTAGAATATCTCAAAGCTGGAGGGAAGTCAGACCAATTTAATCTTGGGAGTTCACAGGGTTATAGTAATCTTGAAGTCCTTGAGACTGCAAGGAAAGTAACGGGTAAGAAAATACCAAGTAAAATTGGAGAACGACGGCCTGGTGATCCTGATGAGCTTGTCGCTGATAGTGCAAAAGCAGGGGAAATCTTACATTGGCAGGTAAAGCATGGTTTAGAACATATCATTGAAAATGCTTGGAAATGGCATAGTTCTCATCCAGAAGGCTACTAATGAAGTCAAGACTTATTCAGTGGGAGTTTCGACTCGCCACTGAATTTAGGGCACAACCTCTAGGTGTAACAACTAAGCGACCTGTACGCAGCTAAAGCTGCAACAGTCTGCTTAACATCTTCGATATGAGGTCACCCTGTCCCAGAAGCCTAAGTGCTAAAGCACTAACGCCCTAGGGCAGTCGGACGAAATTCAAAGCTTAGTGCTGCTTTATC
>JGI24701J34945_10001272_pt1 | contig 12964 bp, 9 predicted proteins | sample TergutTh196P3_FD_34945 | JGI IMG/M metagenome (IMG submission 34945)
AGCCTGACGCAAAGGTTCTTGGTGAAACGATATTTTTGGTGGAGCGTCGCGTGCCGGTGAACTGGATGGATCCGTCTCGTGAACTTTCTTTTGATGCTGTTGTGCGTGAGCATACGATGCGGGGGATCAATGTCGATGCGATGGGAATTAGTAGTTATCATCCAAACGGCGTGAACGTTGCGTTGGGCGACGGCAGTGTGCGTTTTCTCTCGGACAGCATGGACGGCGAGGAACTGCGGAAAATGCTGACGCTGGAATAAAGCAGAGCCGCAATCGTAAAATTACGATTTTGTACATCGCACAAGTGCGGCGGCTAAAAATTGCGTCTCTGTTATTTTTATCGGTTTTAGTTTAGAATCAAGAAAATCGAAAGGAGCAAATTATGAGTACAGCACAAACATTACGTGAACCGAAGACGAAACGCTTGCGAGGCAAGTCTGCGCCGCAGAATACCGTAGAAGCCGAGGAGACGGAAACGGCACTGGATCGATACAGACGCTGGTGCCGCGAATGTGATGAACGGTATGAGCAGCGAAAGCGGGCGGGACTAATCGAAGAACCGGAACTGACAATGGAAGAAATCGTTGCTATTTGTAAAGAAGCCAGGGCAGAACGCTATGCAGAAGAACAAGAACAAAAAAAAGCGGCTTGTCGTTGATGCGAATGCTTGGATTAGTTCATTGCTAACGCCGAGATTTCGGACTCGTCTCGACATTGTTTTTACTTCCGCCTATCACCTGCTCGTTTCCGAAGAATTGTTCAGGGATTTGGCGAGGGCTATGCGCAAACCGCACCTGGCAAAAAGTATCAAGCAAGCGGATTACGATTCCCTCGTTTCCCTGTTGAGAACCGATGCCGAACTCGTCGAAGTCCGCTCCGTTGTCGAAGTGTGCCGCGATCCCAAGGATAATTTTCTCCTCGCTTTGGCAAAGGACGGTGATGCTGACTACCTGATTACCGGCGATAATGATCTGCTGGTTATGAAAGAATTCGAGAAAACGAAAATTGTGAATTTGAGTGATTTGGAAAATGTTGATATCTTGGTATAATGGTGCCGAATGACTCAATACCTCGAAGCCCTGTCCGGCAACGTCACGCCGGAAATGATCGCCGTCGCCCAATCAGAATTTCTCGAACCGGAATTCGTCCGTCGGGAAGTCGCCGAAGGACGACTCGTCATCCCTGCCAATAAAGTCCATCTACAAAAGAGTTTACAGCCTATCGGCATCGGCATCGCTCTGCGCACCAAAATCAATGCCAACCTCGGCAACTCCGCTCTATCCAGCGACGCCCAGTGCGAAATCGCCAAAGTGCAATACGCCGTCAAATACGGTGCCGATACCGTCATGGACTTGTCCACCGGAGCGGACATCGACCTCATACGGCAACGTATCATCGACGAAGTTACCGTTCCCGTTGGTACCGTACCGCTCTATCAGGTTTGCGGAGAATTAGAAGACATCCTCGATATGACTCCGCAACACTTTTTGGATGCCGTCGAACATCAGGCGAGGCAGGGTGTCGATTATATGACGATTCACGCCGGTTTGTTGCAAAAAAATTTGCCGATGATTGATAGCCGATTGGCAGGCATCGTTTCTCGCGGCGGAAGTCTTACGGCAAAGTGGATGGTCGCTCACCGCCGGGAAAATCCTTTTTACGAATACTTCGACGCTCTTTGCGAAATTATGCGGGAGTATGACGTGTGTTGGAGCATCGGCGACGGTTTGCGCCCCGGTTGTCTTCACGATGCCTCCGACGCTGCGCAGTTCGGCGAATTGGACACGATGGGGGAACTCACCCATCGGGCTTGGAAACATGGTTGCCAAGTGATGATCGAAGGTCCCGGTCATGTACCGTTCGATCAAATCGAAATGAATATCAAGCGGCAAATCGAAGTTTGTCATGGCGCACCGTTTTATGTATTGGGCCCCGTGGTGTGCGACATTGCGCCGGGTTACGATCACATTACGAGTGCTATTGGTGCGACACTGGCTGCGTATCATGGAGCGGCAATGTTGTGCTATGTTACGCCGAAGGAACATCTTGGTTTGCCGAATATGGAGGATGTCCGGCAAGGGGTGATTGCTTACAAGATAGCGGCACATGCGGCGGATGTTGCCCGGCAGCGACCGCATGCAAGGGATAGGGACGATGCGATGTCAAGAGCGCGGTTTGCTTTCGATTGGGAGGAGCAGTTCCGCTTATCGCTTGATCCTGCAAGGGCGCAGGAGTATTACGAAGAGTCGCGGCAATCGACCGATTGCGATGAACGTTACTGTACGATGTGCGGTCCGAAGTTTTGTGCGATGAGGACGACGCAGGAGTTGAAACAAATTCAACAATAACAACGCGGTTTTGTTAAGGTTTGCTGTTGGTACTGTCTAACTAACTTTTTGCAAATTTGCCTTTCACATTGTACAATAGGGAACCTCTAATAATACAAAAAATCCTTTGCGTCCCTTGCGTATTCTTTGCGGTGAAAAAGACTTAACCGCAAAGCACGCAAAGAGTTACGCAAAGTGTCAATTCGTTGCGTTTCAGCACAAATCAATATAAAATTTGATTTTTAGAAGTTCCCAATAGGCGTTCTGGGCGACCAAGAGTCCTGTGTAAAAAGTTCTCCTCGGAAAGGATCGCCGATGACAACACACAGTTTGCGAAAGTCCAGAAAAATATCAGTGTTTCGTAACGATCGCAATGACCGCCGGCGGATAGGAACGTATTCTATGCGGCTCTGGAACAATAGGCAGTTGCGTTAAGTCGAAACGTTCATCTGCCTCAATGACGAAAATAGAATCGGCAGGAACGAGTTCAAAAAGCCGAATAAGCATTTCCAACATTTCTGCTTTTCGTGAGACATAGAAATCGTACGGCGGAGAGCAAAATAGAATCCAGGGGGATTGCTTCGGCGGATGTTCCGCTTCATTTTTGACCCAAAAGAAGGCGTCCGTTTTGCACAAGTTGCAAATCGGCAATAAATCCAATGCCTCAAGATTTTTTTTGAGCAGCGCAGCGGTCGGCAAGTGTATTTCGATGATCGTCGCTCCTGTTGCTCCTCGGCTGATGGCTTCTATCGCTACTGCTCCTGTCCCGCCGAAAAGGTCAATCGCATACATTCCTTTGACGGCAGGTCCAATGAGATTAAAAACGGCTTCCCGAACCCGGTCTTTCATCGGACGTACACGGTTGTCGCCGCTGTAACGCAGTTTGCTTCCCCGGAATTTTCCGCCGATGATTCTCAACCCCAACGGTTCTTTCGCTTCCGGTTTGCTGCCGACGTTGCGCCGTTTGGCATTTAGCCGGTTCTCCGGCTTACGTTTTTTCGATTGGGCAATGTCGAAAACCGTAGTTTCACCATATTGAAGTTTCTTTTTCGCTGCTCGTTTCATAGGGCAAGACAAAATCTCCGGTGAACGAACAGGGAAATTTTACTTTTTGTACGTCGGTATGTCAAGGCAACCTCTAATAATGCCAATTCCTAGAATAGAGTGGATGTGTAAAAATAAAGTGGGTGTAGTGCAAGCGAGCGGGGGGCAGCGCAGCGAGCGGGGGGCATTAGCCCCCCGATGGAAAACCAACACACCTCGCAACCCAACGGGGGGCTAACGCCCCCCGCTCGCTGTGCTGCACCCACTTTATTTTTACACACCCGTTAACATTGCAAGGTTACGGAACAAGTCTATTACTTTCCGGCGGAAGCCTTACTCGGATACTTCTCCGCTTCCTTGCTCTGCTGAAGCATAAGGGACATCCTTCGAGACCTGCATATCGACGACCAAAGAATAATAAATGATCCGCTTCCGTTCGTCTGTCTGTCTCCGGGACATGAAACTGTTACCATAGTCTGCACGGCGAATCCCTACCACAATCATCACCGCCGAAGGCAACGCCTGACGCTCATCCATGTCCCAGTAATCGACCCAATCGCCCATCGTGCTGAGTTGTTCTATCGTCGGATCAAAATAGAAAAACTCAAGCGATTCCACTTCGGGAGCGAGAATCTCATCATCTTGTTCATATTCCCAGTCGTGCCTCTCTTGGTACGCATATTGCATCGCTTGACGATCCAGTTGCCGGCGGAACAGCCCATATTGGGGAGCGTTTACATCGTAAGACCTGCCGAGAGCACCGATAAATAGATCCGGCTGGTATCGAGGATCATCGGTGTCCAAAGTGTAGGTATCCTGTCCGAGATAATAGCGGACAGTTTTCGTAACACTCAACCGGTCTGCCGCATACGAAGTGCCGCGCCGGACTTGCCGAGTGCCGTACATTTCGCCGCGCGGCAGCCGGGCGGTATCAATTTGAATCCAATCCACATCGCCGTAGATGCCGGGAAGAACGCCGTAAATGAGCGGTTCCTCATAATCCTCGGAGGAAACATCGCCTTCCAGAGGTTCCTGCTCTTGAAAAACTTCTTCGGTACCTTCCATACCGCCCGCCAAGGCAAGAGCGCCGGTATCGACTTCGAGTTGTTCTTCCCGAAGAGGAACGATTACGGAACGGATGTCTTGGGCGATTGTTTTCAAGATAACTCGTGCCAATTGGGCTTCTTCGACTTCGGTGCGGTTAATCGACATTTGCCGAAGATGAATATCAAGCGCCATACTGATAAGGAGTAAGAGCGTCGAGAGCAATACCAAGACGATCAACACTTCGATAAGAGTAAAAGCACGCATGGCTATCGGAGAAAATATACCATGATTCATTATCGGCAAAAAAAAGGAATTATCAAGATGTACGTCGACTTGTTGAGGGGTATGTAACAGATTATAGGGAACCTCTAATAATACAAAAAATCCTTTGCGTTCCTGGCGTACTTTACGGTAAAAAAGATTTAACCGCAAAGGATGCAAAAAATTTGCTTTATTAGAGGTTCTCCTATCCTTATGTGAGACTAGGCGGTTTCTGTTCTTCGGGACAAGTGTTCCGACGGTTAGCGTATTCTAACTTGTCCACAATATAACCGTAGTTGTTTGCCTCGTGAGGAATCGTACAGTTAGCGCAACATTTTACGTTTTGCGGCGTCAAATCGAAATTGCCGCCGCATTGGACTCCCAAGTGGTAGAGCGGACAGTAGCAAAACAAACAGTTGAAATGTGCCGATCCAACTGTATCATGACAAGGAAAATGTTCGCAATCGGTATTAGAAAAAAAATTGTAACTGTTTTTCATTGTGCTTTTTTATTAGGCTTCGTCGGAAAGTAATATACCTCAAAACAGGGGGCAATGGTATTTTTTTCTTTGCGTACTTTGCGGGGGTAAAAATAAAGTGGGTACAGCGCAAGAGCAGCGCAAGCGAGCGGGGGGCGTTAGCCCCCCGTTGGGTTGCGAAACGAGTGGAGTCCATCGGGAGGCTAACGCCCCCACTCGCTTTCTCACTTGCCCGCTCTCTTGCGCAATGTTCCAAAGACCAACTAATTTTTTACACACCCTACTTTGCGCCCTGCCGACTCCAACGTTTATGCCGATTGTAACGGCAACGCACCGAAAAATCTCGCCTTTTTAACTCCGAAAATATATTACACGCTTGACTCGTGTCAAGTACCCTCTTATGATTGAAGGAGGTCTTGAGGAAATTTCAAGAATTTTTGCAAATTTCCCAAGATTTCANTCCGCTTTTGCACCGGATTTACGTAATAGTATTATCACACACCAACCCCCAGAGGACAATATGAAAAACTGGTCAATTCTAGCATCAATGTTAACATTAGCGGCGACGTGCTTTTTCGCTGTCCAGACGAGTCAAGCAACGACTCCAACAACAGCCTATCGCTTAGAATGCGTGCCGGTCATCGAACAAATTCCCATGACAGGGTACAAAAAAGTGGTCGATACACATTACGTCGAAGAAACAGTAACAACCTACGAAACCGTTTGGGAAACAGAAATTCGGGAGCGGAAGTACACCGTTGCCCGAAGAGTGCCGGAAACCTCAATGACTGAACGCCGCCATACGGTAAGAAGACCCGTCGAAGAAACGACCTATCGGGACACAAGTTACGACCGTGTCCGAACTGTTCCTGAAACGAGCGTCCGGGAAGAAAAGTATCTTGTATCGAGGCAAGTGATGGAAACGCAAGAGCGGGAAGTCTATACGACCCGGCGAGTTCCCGTCCAGGAAACGACGATGGAGCAACGGGTCTATACCGTCAATCGTCCCGAAACGAACTACGTCGAAAGGATTGTGGACAGGGGACAGCATGTCAATCAGGTCAACACTGTACCGGGCAGAAATTACGAGCGGCTCGCTTGGCATCGGGCGAACTATATTGATCCGGCGACGGGCGAGTCGAAATGGCGGATTCCCGGTTTTTATTGGACGACGATGCAAGGACCTGACCGGCATGACGTGAATCGGGTCTATCAACCGAATTACGTTGCGGAAACTGTTCCGGTGACGAGGACGGTACAGGAGCAGCGGGTCGAGCAGGTTCCGGTGACGCGCACGACTTTTCAAGAGGAACAGGTAGTCCGCACCGAAACGGTGCAGGTTCCGCGACTCGTTCAGGAAGAGCGTGTCCGTCAGGTACCGGTAACGACTTATAAGCAGATCGTCGAGCGGGTGGAGCAGCAAACGCCGGTTGTTGTGCGGCGGATGGTCGAGGAAGATGTTGTCGAACAGATACCGGTAACGACTTACAAAACGATAATGGAGGAGAAGGTTGAACCTTATGAGGTTCGGGTTGCTCGAGTGGTGCCGGTAACGCGGACGGTACAAAAGCCAGTCACGACGGTACGTTGGGAGCCTTACGAATATACGATGGAGCGTCGGCGAACGGAGGTGCGTCGGATACCGGTGGAGACTTCTGTTTCGGCGCCGATTGTTGCGCCGCTAACGTCGATCGCCAAGCCGACGGACGATCCAGCGGAAAGGGTGCCGATACTCCCGTAAAATTGTTCGGGAACTGTCATTTCGGTTCAAGCCGAGGGCTAGACGAGCGGCTCACGTCCGGTCTTTCTAGGTTTCGGTTTGCGTCGGAATGGCGATTGGGGCAGTTTCCGAACAAGTTTATCACGGAAAACTTCGTTCAATTTTTTTCTACACTCCCGCTTTTTCTGCCATTTTTCGGGCGACTCGGACTTTCGCCCGACAATGGTACAGACGTTCCTGACGTATTCCGGCAAGTTCCGGTGTGTCATCATATTCTGCCAGCTCATCCTCTAATTCTTTTTCGGCTTCTGCCAAGTCGATATTTTCCGCAGGCAGAGCATACATTGTTAGGAGAGCAACGGTATTTCCCAACACTTCGGCAAATCCTCCCTCGATGTAGTAGTGGGTCAGGCGTCCATCGGTGCCGGTGATACGCAGTTCCCCTGCACCGAGCCGGGCGATGAGCGGGGCGTGATTGGGCAAAATGCCGCACTCGCCGTCAATGAGAGGAATGACAACGAAGTCCGCATCTTGTGTTAAAGCGGTCTTTTCCGGCGTTACAACGATACACTTCATAGACATAAAGATGATTTCAAAGCGGCACAAAGGACAAGGGTACAATAGAATCTACCTGAAAAAAGTAAAAATGCAAGCGGGCAAATGAGAAAGCGAGCGGGGGGCGTTAGCCCCCCGATGGATGTCCAACACGCTTCGCACCCCCAACGGGGGGCTAACGCCCCCCGCTCGCGCCCACTTTATTTTTACACACATCTGGTAACACTTCAGCCAAATGTACGTTTGTGTTTTTTGTCTTAAAGGAACCTCTAAAAATTGATTTTACATTTTGGTTTACACCATAAATGCAAAAAACGGCACTTTGCGTACTGTGCACAACCCTTACGTTCTTCGCTGTTAAATCCTCTTTATTTAACCGCAAAGTACGCAAAGAAAATGTCCCAATTGACACCGTTTACAGTATATGCCGCGTTATTTTTCCAACGCAACGGCAGCACGCCGGGCATTGTAATCATCGAGGGGCGTCGGTCTGACTTCCGTTCCGATTCTTACCCGCTGAACGCCAAGAACAACGTACGTCTCGCCAGGTATCAAACCTGCCGACACAATCCGCTGCTGCGTGTCGAGTAATCGACCAAGTGTAATGTCCCGGCGTGTTACGATGTGCGCCTCACGCGGCGGTACTTCCCTACCGTTTTCGTCCACGACAGGATTGCCTTCCCTATCAGTATCCTGACGCATCTCTTTAGTAAGCACCAACACGTACTTTGTGTCCAAGTCGGTCAAAATCGCTTCCTCACGAATCAGCACGGCATTTTCGACCACTTCGTAAGGAATACGGACCCGACCAACCTGACCGGGATAAATCATATAATCTTCAGCATCGTCCGTTTTCAGCAACGGATTCTGCACTTCTGCCCGAAGAGTGATGTTTGCCGTGTTGTAATTGATTTGATTGTCCACCAAAGCGACGACCTTTCCCGGTATGTTGAAGTCAAAACGAAAAACGTCCACGCCGGTCATCAACGAAAGGTCCACTGGCATTCCTGTCAGCGCAACAGGCTGTCGTCCAGTACTTTCTTCGGTTTGTTCCCCTCCTGGTGTATTCGGTGCCGCTTCTTCCTGTTCCTCTTGGAATGCTTTCCGAAAACCGAGTCTGTCTTTCAATTCGATGAATTGCCGGTCGTTCAGTTTGAACTCAACGTACATCGGGTCGAGTTGTGTGATCCCCAGCAATAGAGCTTGCAATCCTCCCGGATTGATGTAGTTGCCTACGTCCACCAGATTCTTTGTCGTTTTACCAGTGATTGGTGCCCGAATATCGGTGTAGGCTAATTCCAATTTTGCTCTTCGAACATTAGCGTTTGCCATTTCAACTCTTGCAAGAGCCATGTCATAAGCTGCTTGAACCGTCTGTACTTCTTGGGCGGTATTCACACGTTGCTCAAACAGAGTTTTTGCCCTACCCAAATTAGCTTCTTCGAGTAAGGCTTGGGCTTCATAATTTGCCAATTCGGCTTCGGCAAGAGTCAGGGCGATATTGTAAGAGTCTGGTTCAATCAACGCCAAGCGTTCTCCTTTTCGGACGATTGCTCCCGGCTTAAAAAACAGCTCTTCCAGAAAACCGCCGACTCGGGCACGTACCATTACCTGATTGGAAGGAACCGTAACGGCATCGGCGTAGATGTAGATTTGCACATCTTCTTGCCCGACGCTATCGATGATAACTTCAGGAACAGGAGCCGCTCCGCCGCCCGGCAGGGCGCCTGCACTCGTTTTTTTGTCACAGCCACTCAAAATGGGCAAAGCGAAACAGAACAAACACAGCAACAGAGTGTTGCATATAATTCGATGAGGCATGAAAGGAAAAAGGAAAAGCACCGCTATTCATGTTGATTCTATCCGAAACAAAAGGAAAAACAAGAGAAAGGAAAAACAAGGGGCGGCAAAAATTTGTGGACATTTTAAACATTGCCAATTTTCAATTTTCTCGAAACGAACAGAGCCGCAATCGTAAGATTGCGAATTGCAATGCACAAGAGCGGCGGGTGTAAGCCAGCCGGTGAGTTTGAATTAACACGCATAAAACCGGGGGCTAACGCCGCCCCTCTCTTGCGTAACATCAAACAAAAGCCGGAATGGAGAGCAGCGCAATGACGGAGGGGTGTCAAAGATTTTGTGGAGTCTTCTTTCCAGCGAGCGGGGGGAGTTAGCCCCCCGTTGGGTTGCGAAGTGTGTTGGTTTTCCATCGGGGGGCTAATGCCCCTCGCTCGCTTATGTTGTGAGTCCACATAAACTTTGACACACCCCAATGACGGAGGGACTTTTTAACGGGTATATCACTTCCCGGCGGAAGCCTTAGGAACGCAACCCTGTGAGTCATGATTGCGGTACCGTTGAATTTTCGGTACAATTCACGTTCCGGGATTCGCACCGTTTCGCTTTTACCATGTCCGAACCTTATCTTTCCGAAGAACAGCAGATCGAATTGTTTCACGCCGTCGGACGCCGATTGGCAGCCGTCGTTACCGGCACCCCCGGCAGCCGATTTGCCGAACAGGTTGCCGACATCGCAGACGTTCCCTTACTCGGTGCATTCGTTAGTCTCAAAAAAGAAGGAGAACTACGAAGCTGTATGGGAACAATGTCCGACCAAATGCCTCTGGCAAAAGCCGTCGAACAAGCAACTATCCTCGCAGCAACACAAGACCCTCGGTTTCCGCCGATCAGTGCTTCCGAACTCTTTGAACTCGACATGGAAATCTGGCTTCTCTGGGGTATGAAGCGAGTCGCTCTGCGCGGTACTGACCGGCTCAATGCCGTCGAAATCGGAAGACACGGTGTGCAAATTGCCCGAGGCGGTAATCGAGGTCTGCTCCTGCCCGGCGTGGCACTCGATTATGATATGGACGCCAAAACTTTCTGGGAAGCCGTCTGCCGAAAAGCGGGACTCCCAACCGACGCCTGGCTCGATGATGCCTCTTTACTGCACACTTTTGAAGGCGTACCTATCAGCGGTCCTGTGTCTGCAACAGAAAACATCGACAAAAAAACGGCAGACGAAATGATATTCGCCGCCAAGTTCGACCAACAGAACACGTCAACGCCGATATTGTCTCCCGAAGACCTTTCGGCAATTCGCAGTGTCTGTGCTCAGACATTTCAATCGATGGCGGACGGTATTTCTCCGCCCGGCTATTATCCCGGCTTGTTCGATGCGGTGGTGTCAGGCGTTGCTCTCACGTATCAGATGCCGGAGCGTCCGCCGTTGATATGCTCCAAAGTGTCGGTACGCCCTGACGTGCCGTTTCAAGCGGCACTCATCGAGTTGTTGCAAGTGTTGGGAGAGCAAGTTGTTAAATTCGGAGCGACGGCAAGCGAAGTCATGAATGCCGCAATAGACGTTACCGTCTTTTGGGATCCCGTCATTCACGGTACCGTCAAACAGCACGATGTCCGATTGGTCGATCCTTCTTACCGCAGTGTCATGGTATCGAGTCCGCAGGGTTGGATGGTGTTGTTTGAACCGGCAGCGAGCGTTGAAAACATTCTCAAAGGGGCGGTTGACTATCTCGGTGTAGAAGATGGGGACTTGGCGGACGTGATTTCGTTCGAGACCGCTTCTACTGCATCGAGTGTGCAGTTATCGTCGGTTTCCAAACCGAATCGCGGAGCAGAGGTTCGTCCTTCGGCAATCGCGGGGGCGTTCTATCCGGCAGATGTCAAGAAGATAGATGAGGAGTTGGAAAGAATGTTGGCAGAGCCGCACTAGGAACTCGTCCCTAAACAACCTGTTCTTTTATTAGAATTGTTCCATCACCCTTGTTTTCGATGGTTTCAAAGGGCTGAAGCCCCTTGTTTATCCCCGTTATTGCCATGACAATGACAAGGGGATTTATCCCCTTGCTTGCAAGGTTACGGAACAAGTTCTACTTCTTCTCCTCGCCGCCCTCTCGACCGAACAACTGTGCCAAGTCGGAGAAACTCCGCATCGGCTCTTTGCCCTTTTTCATCTCTTCCGTAATCGGCTTGACCTCCTTCTTTACCGGCGCAGAAACAAACGTCTTCGGCGGACGCTCAAACGATCTACCCTCAGAACGCTTGTCAAACCGCCCGCCGTCCCGCGACGGACGATCGCCCCGCGGTCTGTCCGAAGACGACCTGTCCGAAAAGTCCCGACGCTCGCCTTCCTGTCTCGGCGGACGAGGTGTATATTCTCGCGGCGGTCGAGATCTTTCCCCATCTCTGCCCGACATCTGTTTTTCCGTACCAGGACGCAACAGCGTCAGCGAAACCCGCTTCTTGACACTGTCCGACTCGACCACCCAAAGTTTGACCACATTGCCCGCCGACAACCGCTCATGAGCATTCTGAATATAGCCCGACGCCATCTGACTAATATGAATAAATCCAGACTCGGGCAAACCGATGTCCGCAAACGCACCGAAGTCGGTAACATTCAAAATCGTCCCCGTCAACTCCATACCGGGCTTCAGGTCTTCCAACTGCAGCACCTTTTTTCGGAAGACCAACGGCGGTTGCGAATCCCTCGGATCACGTCCCGGCTTCGCCAGTTCCTCCAAAATGTCCCGAACAGTATTGATACCAGCACTGAATTCAGAGGAAAACAATACCGTCAACTCGCCGATTTTGTCGGCGGCAATTTTAGCAGCAAGCGCTTGCACCTTTTCACCGCTTCGGAGGTCGTTCACCGCAAAGCCGAGTTTTTCGATAATGCTCGCCGCCAGTTCATAACTTTCAGGATGAATGTTCGTTGCGTCCAGCGGATTCTCTCCGTCGGCGATTCGCAGGAATCCCGCTGCATAATTATAGACCGTTACACCGATGCCGGGCACCTTTCTCAAATCCTCTCGTGTTCGGAACGCTCCGTATTCGCGTCGGTGTTCATAAATCCTGCGAGCCGTCATCAGATTCAAGCCCGCCACGTAAGTCAGCATAGCAGGCGTCGCCTTATTCAAATCGACTCCCACGAGATTGACGCACGACGAAACGATTTCGGCGAGTATCTGTTTCACCTGTTTGCCGCGAATATCGTTTTGCAACATNCCCTGTCCGAGACTCGTCGGNTCAATCTTGACCAACTCGTTCAAGGAGTTTTGCAATCGGCGACCGATAGAGACCGCCGCCCGAACAAACGTGTCCTCGTTAGGCAAATCCTCTTTCGCCGCCAAACTTGTTGAATAAGCAAACGCACCTGCCCTGTTGACCACGACGTAAGCCAAGTCGGTGTCGGGAAAATGTGTTTCGATTGTCAGTGCAACGGCTTCCTCCGCGACTCTTGCACCACTGCAGGCGGCGACGGCAACGACGGACGGATTGAATCGGCGGATCATATCGGCAAGCGTTTGAGCGGTACTTGTCCGGCGTTCAGCGTTACCGCCCAAAAATATCGTTTCGTGTCCGAGAAAATTCCCGAATTCATCCAGAGCGACAACCTTGCACCCGTGCTTGCCGCTGGGATCGAGGGCTAACACCCGCTTATTGCCAATCGGCGGCTGCAACAACATCGTCCGCAGATTTTGCGCGAAGACCTTGACGGCGTTCCTTTCG
>JGI24701J34945_10001273_pt1 | contig 12942 bp, 10 predicted proteins | sample TergutTh196P3_FD_34945 | JGI IMG/M metagenome (IMG submission 34945)
TTGATTTCCCCGAGCTTATTTTCCAAATGCTTTTGCGCATCCGCTACCTCGCCCTTTTCAAGATGGCTCACTAACGCTAAAAAATGATAACGCAAATTGTGGCTTAGCCCCGATATGGCCTTTTGGGAATTCATTGCCATCCTGTATTGTATTTCCCACTTCTCGGCCATCAAGTCTTTCAATCTGCCCTCCTCAAGCGCCTCAAGGTGGTCTAATATAGTATTATACAGCCAAACTATGAGAAAAACGACCGACAGCATGATAAATTGCGACATAATGATTTGTCCCACATTTTCTTTCAGTTCATTCATGGCGGCGGAAAAATAAAAGGCGTCAATGATGATAAGCCCCGCCAGCATTAATAGGACTGAAAAAGTATACTTGCTGTGACTTTTTAAATGCTTGTTGTGGGTTTTGTCCGTAAAAAACCTGCGGAAAACCATAATCAGAATCCAAAGAAGCGGCAAAAAGATAACATTGATCAATGAACGGACAACTATAGCGACATATTCCATAGGCATAGCTGTTCCATGCTGGCTGTGATATACGTAGCTTAGCCATATAAATGAAATTATATCCGCTAATATGCTCATTACATACATAAGCAACGCGAAAACAAGCCTCGTGCTTAAATTCCCTGAAAAAAGCAAAGCAATGGCGGTAAATGCGATTGTGTTTATAAACAGATTTATCCATGTGTTATTAAAGAGGAAAAACTGATGGGAGGAAATAACCAGAAACGCCGCATAGGCAAGCAATATCCATCTTTTTTTAACCGCCGGCTTAAATATGCAAACGAAACCATAATACGTCATACATAAGTAAATCGCTGTTTATGTAATATACGATAAAGGCCACGCTTTCGCTCATATTTATGACCATTCCTTTCACTGCGCTCAAGTTGCAAAACGGCCATAAAGGGAATGGTCATTTTGCGCATGAGCGGAGGTTTCGCGAAAGCGGGAGACGCTCTCACATTAAAATGGAAAGTTTGAATTCATTCAAACTTTCCCCGCCATATATTTAAAATACGCCGTTTTTGCTGCTGATTTGCATGTCCTGCTTATTGGAATCCGGGTGGATTTTGTATCTTTTAGGAAAAATCCATCCTTTTCAAGTTTATATACATAATCTAAATTCACAATATAAGAGATGTGGCAACGCACAAATTGATCCCTTGGAACCTTCTGCTCTATATCGCATAATTTTGAATAGAACATATCGTTGTAAACAACGGATTTTGCAACGTCGTCAAAAATATATATCTCGGTTTTATGCAGCTTTTGTTTTATATAAGTTATTGCGTTGGACCTGATGCACTGTATGTTCGAGCCTACCCTATATTCAAATATGCTCGGCGCGCAGATTGCATCCTTATACTTAATAGCCTGCCTTAGCGCCCTGCTAAAAACATCATCCAGCTTATCCGCGTTAATGGGTTTTTTGATAAAGCGAAAGCTGCCTACTTGAGATAACTCTTCATAGTAGCAGTCATGATAGGAAATATATATCATAATGGCGTCGTCGCCATCAGGCTTGCTTCTGAGTATTTGCCCCGCCTCAATGCCGTTGATACGGTCCATCTGAATATCCATAAATACGATATGAAACATATACCCATTATTAATGCCGCGCAAAAAATCCACCCCGGAATGATAAATCGTAACCTCCAGCGTTTCGTTATGTAATTCTCCGGCTTTCATGATTAAGTATTGCCGGATACTTTCGGTTATGTTTTTTTCATCATCGCAAACAGCAACGCGAATCATCGGGAAGTCCACCTCAATTCGCCGGTACCTAAATAGACCTTTCATATATTATATCATAAAAATTTGTTAAAATCATCGGTTTTCATTCATAATTATTCATTATTTTTAATACTCCACTTCCACCGGTGTTCTATTTTCCGCCGATTGCATGATAGCCAATATAGCAAGCGAGGTTTTTGCCGCATCCTCCATGCTGACGATAAACGCCTCGCCGGATATAATTTTGTCAACAAAACTGCGGATACTCTCGTATGCAAAGCCCTTAACCTTGCCGTGAATGCTGTTGCGGACTAAGATATCGGGAACCTCTGCCTTTGTATCGGTAAATTTCTGAATAAGATTGTGATGGCTCGCGTCAATTGCAACCATTCCCTTGCTGCCCAGAATATTGCACTTAATATCGTTAAGGCACGGATTCGCATTGGGTGTAATCCACGCGTTTTCCATCTGCGCTATGCCGCCCCGCGAGAATTCAAGGGTTGTAAGATATGTGTCGTCTACCGGAACGCCGAACGCATCCATAACTCCTCTGCGCGAAACAGAATACACCCGCTTGACGTCATCGTTAAACAGCCAGCGTAATGTATCAAGACTGTGGCTGCCTAAAAACCACAGGATGGACGACTGCGCCGTCCACGAGAGCATATCTGTGGCTACCCACTTAATATCGTTCAATCGCAAATAACCCGTTTGAATATCGCCGAGCTCACCTGAGTCTATCGCTTGCTTTGTGGCGACAAACGGCGGGCTCCATCGATTATGCAAGTCAACCATTACGCGCACACCGTTTTTATTCGCCGCGTCCACAATTCTGTGAACATCGTCCTTTGTGGTGGCAATCGGCTTTTCTATAAGCATATCCTTTTTAGCTTCGGCGCAGGCAACGGCGATCTCCGCGTGCAGGTGGTCGGGCGTGACAATTGAAACCGCGTCACATCCGGATTTTATAAGCATTTCTTTGTAATCCGTGTAAACTTCCTTGATGCCGTACTTTTCGGCGACTGCGGCGGCTCTGCCCTCGTTTTTATCGCAGATTGCCACGTTAACGGCGCCGGGATGCTCGGCAAAAATCCCTGCGTGGGTATCGCCCCACACTCCCGCGCCTATAATTGCGAGTTTTAACATAATAGACACTCCTTAAGCCCTATTTATACTCCGGTCGCCTTACATTCTGTTCAGGCGTGTTCTGTCCGCATTATACATCTAAAAAGGCGCCGTGAAAACATGTACNTTAAAAAATAATAATTTTATACAAAATTTCAATAAAATAAGATAACCTTTCAGGCAAATAGTTGTTGTATACTGAATATGCAACATTTAAACTATTAAGGAGGCATTGAAATTAGTATGAAAAATCAAAAAAAGTATTTGGTAGTACTCGCTATACTGCTGGCAATCTCTTTATTGGCTTCTTGCGCGGGTAATACCGGAACGCCGTCAGTATCGGAAGCGCCATCGTCCGAGGCGCCTGCGCAGCAATCAAGCGAGACTCCCGCCGGAGCTACCGGCGATACGCCTGTCACTATCAGCGTCGGTGGCTGGGGATGGCTGGATACCTGGGTGCCAATTTTTCAGCGCGAGCTTAGCAAGACCCACCCCAATATTACGATTGCGTTTGAACGCATGGAGTATGCCGACTACATCAATAAGCTCAGGGTTAATTTGAGCGCGGGTACGGCCTGGGATCTGATACAGCTGCAGTCGGGCTCGCTGCTTGACACAGCCAGCGAGTTTATACTGCCGCTGGACAGCTTTGCCGAACAGACATGGGGCGCCGATTGGAAAAACGAGTTTATGGCCGGGATTCCTGAAATGGGCCTTATTGACGGCAAACTGATGGGGGTTCCCGATACGGTTTCCTATGCCGGCATGTTGTTATTCAACAAAACAAGGATGGATTCATTAGGCCTGAGCATTCCAAAAAATTATGAAGAGCTNAAAAATGTCGCAGATACAGCGCGTTCTGCCGGCAGCCTGCCTGTTGTGATTGGGGCGCAAGACGCTTGGATCAGTATTGATATTTTCACAGTCATCAGCAATGATTTGGCGCCCGGAAAGCTTATCAGGGCCAACGACGGTGAGATTCCTTGGGACGACCCCGATATCATCAGGGCGTTTGCGGCATGGAAGGGGTTATTTGACGACGGCATCTTCCAGGACGGTGCATTGGGCGTCCCGCATTATATGACCGCGTATGAGCTGTTCTGGAATAACAGACAAGGCATGGCAATCACGGAGGGCGACTGGGCGCTTGGGGATCTTAATAATCCTGATTACTCAAATGATGAGTATGTACTGACTGCGTTCCCCGATATGAACGGAGACGGCGAGCCTTGTCCGGCAGTATATACGGCAGGTATCCTGTATGGAATAAACAAGAATCTGGATGAGACGAAAGTAGAGGCCTGCTGGAACTTTATCGACTGGATGGTCGCAAAGGAAGGCATTCGTGTGGTCAATACGCCGGAGGGCGGCGCCATGACCACGCCGGCTTTCAAATCACAGCTTCTCGCACGGGAAGGCGACAGCCCGATTTTCGAAAAATGTTATGCAGAATTGATGGAGATAGGCAAACGTGCCGGCAGTCCGCGTGAGTTGAGTGACGCCGACATCAAGACTGTACTTGGTGAAGTGTTGCAGGAGCTTGGAGTCGGGCTTTCTCCGGAGGCAGCTGCCGCCAAGCTAAATGCGGTTCACAACTGACCTGAGCAATGAATCCGTACATGCGCCTGCGCGGCGGGCGCATGTACATTCTCCCTTAAAGGAGTAATAGAAAGGAGAATTGTTTTGAGCAAAGTGATGTTTGGCTTTTTCAAATCTCCAAAATNAATGGGGCCGGATAAAAGGAAGTATAATTATTTTGGGTATTTGTATCTGCTTCCGGCCTTTCTGTTTTTTGCGACATTTATCATCTATCCGATGTTTTTTGTATTCCAGACGAGCTTTTATAAATGGGATGGATTTTCGACAGCCAAGGATTTTATCGGGTTGCAGAATTTTATGACGCTCTACCAAAAAGGATATCTCACAACTGCGACGATAAACTTTCTGCTGTTTTTTGTTTTCACAGTGCTCATCCAAATGCTGCTTGGGATAATATTCGCTAATATGCTGCGGGTACGCACAATTTTTCGCGCCGTTGTCAAATCGGTCATCTTTATACCTGTAATTCTTACGCCTGTCGTAATCGGTTACATTTTCTCTTCCATGTTAGAGCCTAACATCGGCTTCGTGAACAGCTCCCTTCGCATGCTCGGATTGAGCTTTTTGACCCAAAGCTGGCTTGGGGACCCAAAGATCGCTTTGGGAACCATCATCGTCATCAATATCTGGCAGTGGACAGGTTTTAGCATGGTGTTGTATATATCGGGCATCGTAACCATCCCGGATGAAGTTTTCGACGCAGCGTCGATCGATGGGGCGGGATCAGTGACCAGATTCATTAAAATCACGATACCCATGCTTAAAAGCTCACATTCCACACTGATGATTTTGGGCGCCATCGGTGCGCTAAAGGTATTTGATATCGTGTGGGTATTGACCGCGGGCGGACCGGGTATCGCAACGGCCACATACTCTATCCTAATCTTCAAGGAATCTTTCCTGTCCTACAATCAGGGGACCTCCAGCGCGCTGTCGGTGATACTGATTTTCTTCGCCATGATTATTACAGCGATTCAACTGCATGTATACAAGGAAAAGGATTGAGGTGGCTGCAATGAGAAAANCAAAAANAAAGCGGATGAATCTCACTGTCGTGATTCAAAATTTGTTTTTGGCAACGGTGGCGGCATTTGTCTCGATACCACTTATCTTTACCATTCAAAAATCCTTGGAGGTCAAAGGTTTAGAGAATTATGCCATCGTGTGGCAGCGGAACAGCATGATTCGAAATTTTATGAACAGCGCCATCGTATCGGTGCTGACCATAATTGTCGTGCTTACATGCGTCATACTAGCGGCATACACCTTATCAAAGCTCCACTTTCCTTTCAAAAACGTCATCTTTCTGATGTTCCTTTCCGGCTTGATGATTCCCGGCGCCTCCATACTGTTTCCAACATTCCAGATCGTCAAAGGAATGGGCTTGATTGACAATTACCTCGGATTGGTAGGCCCCTATGCGGCAGTCCAAATTCCATTCAATCTGGTCATCATGAAAAACTACTACGACACAATACCAAATGAGATATTNGAATCGTCACATATTGATGGCTGCAATTCATTCAGTACACTGCTTCATATTATCCTGCCCCTTTCGGCGCCNGCGCTCTCGGTCATTATTCTCTGGACATTCCTCGGGGTATGGAATGAATTTATGTATGCATTTACCTTTATTGAAAAATCGGAGATGCGTACGCTCACCAGTTTGCCGTCTAAGTTTACGGGACTGCATTCCAGCAATTATGAATTGGTTTTTGCGGCGCTGGTCATAATTCAGCTGCCTATCATCTTTCTATATCTTGTTACCCAAAACAAATTGCAGGAGGGTCTTGTTTCCGGGTCGCTCAAGGGGTAAACTAAATGAGAGGTGGGAGGTATGATTAAACTAGTGCGGAATCATATATCACAACGCGCTCATAGCCTGAAAACCTATGTTATTGCTATTTTCTTGTGCGCCTCGCTGGCGCCGCTGATCATCACCTCTGTCTTATCCTATCGGGACGCCTGGACGGAGGGTAAGTCCGCCGCTTACAATACGCGGCAGCAGTTCATGAACACAATCTGTATGGAGCTTAACACCATGGTTGATCAGGTATACAAAGTGTTTGCACTGCTGACGGTAAATGCCGAGGTTGGCCGAGTGCTTGAAGTTGTACCCGATAATGATTTGGATGCGCTGCAACAGCTGTTGCATATCAACAAGACTACGCTGAACGATTATGTATCTCTCTATCCCGTTATCAGCGCTATCATCATCTATCCGGCCAATTCAGAGTATGCCTTGCTGTCAGGCAGCGGCGGAGTATCTTTGACAAAAGGTTACAAGGATTTTAACGTCTACCGGCAATCGATGGCGGAACCGAACCGGCCTTTTTGGACGGGTTTGCATGATTACGAGGGAGAATACTACTCATATCGAATGCAGAATGTNTTAAGCTTTTCCCAAGCCTTTCAAACAAGACAGAAGGTGGCCGGCGTAATCGAGATTCAACTGAGAGCGCCATATTTTGATGCGATGTTGGCTAACGGCCAGAATCATTATCAGTCCGTGGTCATGCTCCTAGATGCTGAAAANGCTCTGATTGCGGCAAATCAGGATATTTCCGCAGAAGACATCCGTGTTATTCTGGACGCTAAGAACACGGAATATGATACGGAAATAAGGGANCTGAACAACCTCTGGCAGCTCGTATACGCCATACCGAATCGTTCACTGACGCAAAGTGCCGGCACCATGCTGACCGCGGCGGTTGTAAACTCAATGGTGTATTTTATACTGGCAATTTTACTCGCTTTACTGGCCTCACGGGTAATTACCCAACCGATTAACAGTATCATTGCCTACATGAAGAAACCTCTCAGNGAAGACGATGAAATNACGGGCAGCACAAGNGGTATCAAGGAAATTGCTTATCTTACGGATTCATTCAACGAAATGCGCGACAAGACAAGACAACTCATAAGCAATCTTATAGAGGAACAAAACCGGAAACGGGAGGCGGAGCTTCATGTGCTGCAAGCTCAGATAAGTCCGCATTTCCTATATAATTCACTAAACCTTATCCGCTGCACCGCTGAGCTCAACAACCAGGCCGACATCAGCCACATCACCGCCGCGCTGATCAGCCTGCTGGAATTCAGCGTGAACAGCTCCGAATGCGTCAGCGTGAAAGAGGAGGTAGATATCGCAAGAGAGTATGCAACCTTACAGTCATACCGCAAGGACATAGGGATTCATGTGGAGTATACGGCAGATTCAAAGCTATGGGATAAGCCCATTCTGAAAATGACTCTGATACCCATGATAGAAAACGCAATCATCCACGGATACAGGGGATATACGGGATATGCGGAGATTTATATATCAATCAGGGCTGAGGACAACAAAATGGTGATCATCGTTTCAGACAAAGGGGCGGGAATGCCGCCCGAGAGGATTAGTCAAATTATAAACAAGGATATCGAAAACGGGAAATTCAATCGCATCGGGTTGAGAAATATCATTGACCGCATTCACTTGTATTTCGGCAGTGAATACCGCCTTGATATATTCAGCATGCCCAATGAAGGCACTACCATCCGGGTGGAACATCCGATTCTTACAGAACAGGAATGGGAAAACCGAAAGGAGTGGAAACGTGCGCAAGGTGATTTTCGCCGATGACGACGTTATTGTAAGGAAATATCTGACCCAATCGATGGATTGGCGCGCTCTGGGCTTTGAGCTATGCGGNGCGGTCGGCAACGGCCGTGAAGCTCTGGAACTGATACTCCGNTTACAACCGGAGCTGGCTATTTTAGACATTGATATGCCGGATATGGATGGCGTACAAGTCCTGTGGGAGCTTATGTCGGGCGGCGGGGCGCCGAATACCAAGGTACTGGTGCTGAGCTGCTATAACGATTTTGATTATGTGAGAAATGCCATGAGGTTAGGCGCGGTGGATTATCTATTGAAACATAAAACGGATTCCGCCACGCTGGCCGCTATGGTAGAATACATCTTTGACGACGCGCCGCTGGAATCTCAGACCGCGCATTACCTGCCGTCCGGCAACGGAAAAACCATTACGGACAGCGCCGCGGCTCCGCACCCCAACAGGCAAAACCCTGTCTCTTATCGCCGGGAAATCGCGCAGGCGATGGAGTACATCAAGGAGCATCTGCATGAAAATCTCAGCCTTGAAGTGTTAGCGGAGCAGGTCAATTTCAGCAAGACATATTTTAGCCAGCTGTTCAAACAAAGCACAGGAGAAAATATGGTGGATTACATTGCGCGGCTGCGTATCAACCGGGCTAAAGAGCTGCTTATCAACCCTGATTACAAGGTGTATGAGGTAGCAATGCAGGTGGGCTTTGAGAGCCAGCATTATTTTAACCGGCTGTTCAAAATCATGGAGGGCGTTACACCNACCGAGTACCGTTATAATCATTGCTATAAATAGGATGTTAAAGGGGTGAGGGATATAACGAACAGNGAACGGCAAAACGCTATTTTCCATTATGAGGATTACGACAGAATGCCTGTGGTGCATTTCGGCTGGTGGGATGACCTCTTACGGCAATGGTGCAGGGAAGGCCATTTAACACAGGAAGAAATCACGGGTGTGAGCGACGGCAATGCAAAAGATAGGGCGATTGCTGAAAAGCTTGGGTTTGATTACAACTATTTTTCCACATTTCAAGCCAAAAGNGGATTGGGTTGCCTGTTTCCTCATTTTGAAAGTAAAATTATCCGGGAATTGGAGGATGGCGGATACCATTTGCAGAACGGCGATGGGGTAATCATCCTGCAAAAGCCCGGCGCGGGAAGTATACCGGCAGAGATTGACCANACCCTAAAAGACCGTGGCAGNTGGGAGACGCACTTTTTGCCAAGGCTTTTATGGAGTGAAGACAGAATTGACAAANCGGCGCTCGAAGTCATAAAGGAAGAAAGCAAAACACGGACAGAACCACTGGGAATCTATCTTGGCAGTATGATGGGGCAGCTTCGCGATTGGATGGGAATTGTAGGCCTTAGCTATTTATTGGCCGACGATGATGAATTGTATGATGAAATACTCTCTACAATTGCCGAATTGCAATACCGTACCGCTGCGTATGTTTTAGAATCCGGNGCGGAGTTTGACTTCGGCCATTTCTGGGAGGACATCGCCTTCAGGAACGGGCCGCTTGTAAACCCGTCGGTTTTCTATGAGAAGGCAGGCGCTCATTATAAGCGCATGACGGATTTATGTAAGAGACACGGAATTGATATCATTTCGCTAGACTGCGACGGCGTGCCTGACGCTTTGATTCCGGCATGGTTTGACAACGGGGTAAATACTATGTTTCCCATCGAGGTGGGCGTTTGGGACGGCAGNCTGGCTCCGTNGCGTAAACAGTACGGCAAGGCGTTACGCGGCGTGGGCGGGATGAGAAAGCANGTGCTGGAGTGTGATTATTCAGCAATTGACAAAGAAATAGAACGGCTTCGCCCGCTTGTCGCGCTGGGTGGATACATACCCTGCCCTGATCACAGGCTGACTGTGGATACAAAGTGGGAGCTTGTGCAGTATTATTGCGATCGTATGAAAAGACAGAGCTGGTGATGATACCGGGTGTTGTTATAGAACAAACTATGGAGGAGTAAAGATGTCCAGATTAAATTTTGAAACATACAAAGACAAGGTAATGGGCTGCTGGGCCGGGAAAAATATTGGCGGAACTTTGGGNGCGCCCATGGAAGGGTACAGAAAAACTTATGATATAAATTTTTACACACAGGATTTGTCGGGCGATCCGCCGCCAAATGATGATTTAGACTTGCAGCTGGTTTGGCTTGCGGCCGTCGAAAGNTACGGCAATCAGGTGAACGCCTCTATACTGGGGGAGTATTGGCTAAGCTTTATCATTCCCAACTGGGTCGAATACGGCATGGGGAAAAACAATATGCGGGCNGGATTGGCGCCTCCGCTTTCGGGTTATGTTGACAACGATTACAGAAATTCAAACGGCTGCTTTATCCGTTCCGAAATATGGGCCTGCCTTGCGCCGGGTCATCCTGATATAGCCGTGAATTATGCCTATGAAGACGCCTGTGTCGACCACGCCGAGGAGGGGCTTTACGGTGAGCTCTTCTGCGCGGCGTTGCAAAGCGCGGCCTTTGTCGAATCGGATAAGGATAAGCTGGTCGATATAGGGCTGAGCTACATACCGAAAGACTGCGCTGTGGCCCGCTGTGTGAATATGGCGCGAAACAGCTATAAAAACGGGGTGTCCTTAAAAGAAATCCGGGCTTTGATTCACAAGGAAGCTCCCGGCTCTTTCGGCTTGCAGTTAAGCGACAGCTTTNCCCCCGGAAAGCCGGCCTCGCCGAAAATCNGTGAAATAACCGCCGAACCCGATATGGAGCTTGGAATTGCAGGCTATGATGCACCTGAGAACATCGGGTTCTTCATCGCGGGATGGTATTACGGAAAGGATTTCGGAGACGCACTGTGCAAGGCCGTCAATTTTGGCGAGGATACCGATTGTACAGCCGCTACCCTCGGCGCCACGATGGGCATTATCATGGGCGCGTCAAATTTGCCCGCGAAATGGACGGCGCCCCTGGGCGATAAAATTTCAACTATATGTATTGACAATACCTCGGCGGGTATATGGATTCCCAAAACGGTAACGGAACTTACCGACAGGGTGCTGCGCATCACCCCCCTGTTCCTTGGCGTAGATTTGTGCGACCTGTTTGCCGAGGGCGGCTATGCCATATCAACGAATGAAGGCGACAAGCTTTACCGCTCAAAGGCGGACGATTATCTGTCCAAAATGAACGGTTGCTGGATAAACAAGGATACCTCGCACATGTACATGTATTCGCCGTTCGTTCAGCGTTTTGAATATCCCGCATTCGAGGTGCTTGTAGATTACATGGGCGAGCCCTTCTTTGAAACNGGCGTACCCCGCGCGTTTAAAGTTACCGCCGTGACCAACGCGCATTATATGCGGCATCAAAGCTGGACCAAAATTAAGCTTCATGTACCAGAAGGCGTAAAGGTTTCGAGGGGCTCGGAGGTAGAATTACCTTTAAACTACAATGTCGGCTCAAAGGCTGAGGTTACATTTGAGGTCACGGATGAAGCGTTCACAGGCTCGGCGCTTGAGCTAATGGTAGACGTGGCTTTACTTGGCAGACATTCTTACGGCGCTGTCAAGATTGTGCTCAAAAGAAAAAAGTAGATGAGGGGCGTCATGATGAATGCTATTGCCGATAAACTGATACAAGAACAGCTGGACAGAATTGACAAGGCCTATCCCCAAAAGCGCAAGGCCGATATCGTCAGCCGCATGACTGCCTTCTGGAATGGGGAATATCCGGCAGACCGATTCCCGTATACCTTTTTGGAGACGAAATCCGATATGGATATCCCAGAAAACATCAAGGGNTTTGACCGGGAATTGCTTGTCCAATTATCCGCAATTGCGTATCACGGCGAAAATTATGACGACGATTTTTACCCCGCGCTCTCGCCCGGTATCCGCCAGATAACGCTGCCGTCCTATTTCGGATGCGTTGAGGAGTTTGCCTCGGAATCAGTTAGAGTTAAGCCGGTTGTAACCGAGGCCGGCGACGTATACAAGCTGCCCGAAATCGGCTTCGGCCCCGAGACCGCGGGCGGTGAAATGCTGGCTANAATGCGGCATTGGCGCGGCAGAACAGAGGGNCGGTTAGCATTTTACGAAACCGATATGCAGGGGCCGTTTTCTGTGGCGAGCCAGATTTACGGCATTGAGGAATTCTTGTACGCCTGTTACGACAACCCCGATGAAGTACATTATTTGGTCAACAAATGCGCAGAGGTGTTCATAGATTTCTCTAAAAAAATGTTTGAAATCGCGGGGAAGGATTTAATCCCCTTTCACTGTATGCCGTGCCTGTATTATCCGCAATCGAAAGGAATCGCGCTTTCCGAGGATTTGGTCGCCGTTATATCGCCCGATATCGCGCGGGAATTTATAAATCCCTACGCCGAAAAAATNGCGCGGGAGTTCGGCGGGGTCGTCATACATACCTGCGGCTCAATGAACCATGTGATAAACGCTTTAAGCGAAATACACGGNCTTGTTGGCGTCAACTTTTCCACCTGCGAGACGGATTTGGCGGACATGGCGGCCAAAATAAAGGATAAGCTTATCGTCGTCAGCCATAACAGCCCCTTGACCACCGGCAGCTTGCCCCTATTGGACCCGCTCGCGCACGCCGAACACATGGGCAATGTGCTCAGAGACAGCAGGATGAACGGTTATACGATGTTAGTGAATCAGGCGAATACGCCCGAGGATAAAAAGTTCGCGCCCGGTATGGACAGCATAGTCCGAAATTTGTTGAGGGCCTGAACTGCCAATTTTGCGGATTAGCGGAAGGTGGGAGTATAAATGGCGGACATTTTCAATCATTCTTGTTGGATAGGCGCGCCGGACGAAGCGTACGCGTCAGGCGGGCGGCTGCCCACCGAAATCGTCTATT
>JGI24701J34945_10001274_pt1 | contig 12942 bp, 6 predicted proteins | sample TergutTh196P3_FD_34945 | JGI IMG/M metagenome (IMG submission 34945)
ATCAGCGTTTTAGAAACATTCGATAAATGGTACGGCGTCACGTACCCGGAAGATATGCCCGTTGTGAAAGAAGCCGTCTCTAAGATGAAAAAAGACGGGATGTATCCTGAGAAGCTATGGGGTTAGCATGCGTGTTTTATTTCCCAAAAATTTTTATTGTACGGCATACTTTATCTATGATATACTTAATTCATTATTTTTAAGGGGAAATCTATGGGGAATCAAAAAACGCAAAAGAAAGCCAATACCGTATTGATTGCGGGTGTGCTTTTCAACTTATCAATCGGCGTGCTATACGCATGGAGCGTGCTTAAAACAAATATGACGGCGTCTGTTTTGGATGGGGGATGGGGCTGGAACAGCCGTCAGGCAGGGCTTCCGTACACCATTGCGATTCTGTGCTTTGCGTCGGGCGTACTCATCGGCGGCCGCATCCAGGATAAGGCGGGACCCCGGTGGGTAGTCACGGCGGGCGGGCTCATGGTAGGGCTCGGGCTTGTCCTCTCAGGCTTGATCGGAAACAATCCGGGCGGAATCGCGGTGAGTTTTGGCGTTGTTTCCGGCTTAGGTATCGGCATTGGCTACGGCTGCGTCACTCCGGCGGCGCTCAAATGGTTCCACCCCAGCAGGAAAGGCTTCGTAAGCGGGATGGTCGTGGGCGGCTTCGGGCTCGGGGCCGTGTACTTAGCGCCTTTGGCAAGCGCATTGCTGCGGCATTTTACCATCGAGCAAACAAAGCTTGTTATGGGGATTGCCATAATGGTAATAAGCGCATGCGTCGCCCAGTTCATCAAGAACCCGCCTGAGGGGTACGTGCCGATAGAGCCGAAGGGCATCGTAAAATCCGCGAAAAGAAGCGGTGTGCCCGCCGACTTGACATGGCGGGAAATGATGAGAACAAAGCGGTTTTACATAATGTTTTTCCTGTATTTGTTCTCCGCCTCCGTGGGCCTCATGGTGCTTGGGAACGTAACGAAGATCGCGACGCTACAGGCGGGGATCACGGACGCGGCGCTCTTGGCGGGGCTTGTGTCGTTCATGGCGGTCATGAATTTTCTCGGGCGTATCGCCGGCGGCATGATGTCCGATAAAATTGGCAGGACCGGCGCGATTTTCGTCGTACTTGGTTTGCAGCTTATAAACATGTCGGCGTTTTCGTTTTACAATCATTTGCCCGCGATCATTAGTCGGAATTATCGGCGCCGGTTTTTGCTTCGGGGCGCTTTTGAGCATATTCCCGGCGCTTACGGCGGACCAGTTCGGGCTGAAAAACTACGGCTTAAACTACGGTATCATCTATCTTGCGTGGGGGCTTTCCGGCGTGGTCGCGCCCGTCATCGCGGACTACTTTTTCGATTTAAACGGCAGCTTTCATATAGCTTATATCATCTGCGCCGTGATGATGGTGTTTATGCTTGCGCTCAACGCGCTTCTTAAAAAAGATATTGAATCTTTAAAACAAAATTTGAAAACGGGGGGATCATGATGGCTGAAACAAAGCCAAGCCGTCCTTTCATCAAGGTGCTCGCGGCAAACCGCGGCGAAATCGCGGTGCGGATATTCCGCGCCTGCTATGACCTTGGCCTTAACACGGTGGCGATTTATTCAAAGGAAGACGAAAACAGCGGCTTTCGCATCAAGTCGGACGAATCCTACATGCTCGGTAAAACCGCGACGCCTTTGGGCGCGTATCTTGACATTGACCGCATCATCGAGATTGCGAAAATCCACGACGTGGACGCGATACATCCCGGGTACGGGTTTTTGTCGGAGAACGCGCAGTTTGCCAAAGCCTGCGAAGAAAACGGCATAAAGTTTATCGGGCCGCCGTCCAAGGTTCTGGCGAGCATGGGCGACAAGCTGAGCGCAAAAGAAATCGCGCGGCGCTGCGGCGTTCCGACAATCCCCGGCTCCACCGAGCCGCTTAAGGATGAAAACGACGCTGTAAAGCGCGCAGAAAGCTACGGCTACCCGATTATCCTAAAGGCGGCGGGCGGCGGCGGCGGGCGCGGCATGCGCCGCTGTGAAAGCGAGGAGGAAGTCAGAAGCTCGTTTACGCTCGTCGAGGCCGAAGCGTTCAAGGCGTTCGGAAACGGCGACATCTTCATGGAGAAGTATCTTGAGGAGCCGAAGCATATCGAGGTTCAGATACTGGCGGACGAACACGGCAATATTGTGCACCTGTTTGAGCGCGACTGCTCATTGCAGCGGAGATACCAGAAGGTTGTCGAATACGCGCCGGCGTTCAGCCTGCCTGCCGAACTGCGCGGGGATATCTGTAACGACGCCGTTAAGATTGCAAAGGAAGTCGGCTATGTGAACGCGGGGACGGTGGAGTTCCTTGTGGACAAGCACGGAAGCCATTTCTTCATCGAGATGAACCCGCGAATCCAGGTCGAGCACACCGCCACGGAAATGGTGACGGGCATCGACATCGTGTGCGCACAGATTTTGATAGCGCAGGGCTTGCCGTTATCCGTGCCGGAAATCGGAATCACAAGCCAAAAAGACGTTACGATGCGCGGCTATGCGATTCAGTGCCGCATCACAACGGAGGACCCGAAAAACAATTTCGCCCCCGATACCGGAACGATCACGGCCTACCGCTCGTCGGGCGGATTCGGCGTGCGCCTTGACGGCGGCAACGCGTTTACCGGGGCGGAGGTGCTTCCGTTTTACGACAGTCTGCTTGTCAAGCTCATAACCCACGACAGCACCTTTGACGGCGCCGCTAAAAAGGCCCTTCGCGCGCTCAACGAGACGCGCATACGCGGCGTCAAGACAAACATGGGGTTTATCGGCAATGTCCTGCAGCACCCCCAATTTTTAGCGGGCGCGTGCCACACGAAGTTTATCGATGAAACGCCCGAGCTTTTCCAGATCGAAGACTCGCGCGACCGCGCCACAAAGATGCTTAAATATATCGGCAACATCATCGTAAACGACCCCACCGCCGGGCGGCAAATGTATAACCCGTCGCGGATGCCGAAGCTTGACGGCGCGGTAAAGCCCGGATATAAGCAGCTTCTCGATGAAAAAGGCCCGAAGGCGGTCTGTGACGCTGTGCTTAAAGAGAAAAAGCTGCTGATTACCGACACCACGATGCGCGACGCGCACCAGTCCCTGATTGCGACGCGCCTGCGCACGCGCGACATGCTGCGGATAGCGCCTGCGACCGCCGAAGCGCTCGGCGGCGCGTTCTCGCTTGAAATGTGGGGCGGCGCTACATACGACGTGGCTTACCGCTTTTTAAAGGAATCGCCGTGGGAACGCCTTGACGTGCTGCGCAAAAAAATCCCCAATATCATGTTCCAGATGCTGATACGCGGGGCGAACGCCGTCGGGTACACCAATTATCCCGACAATCTGATACGCGCGTTCATTCAGGAATCGGCGAAAAGCGGTATCGACGTGTTCCGCATATTCGACTCCCTCAACTGGATACCCGGCATGGAGGTCGCCATCGACGAGGTGCTGAAAACCGGAAAGATTGCCGAAGCCGTCATCTGCTACACAGGCGACGTGTCGAACCAGAAAGAGGATAAGTGGACGCTTCAGTATTACGTCGATATGGCAAAGCAGCTTGAGAAAATGGGCGCGCACATTCTGGCTATCAAGGATATGGCGGGGCTTATCAAGCCGTATGCTGCGAAAAAACTCATAACCGCGCTCAAAAATGAGATCGGGATTCCGATCCACCTGCATACCCATGACACAAGCGGCAACCAGATAGCGACGCTGCTCATGGCCGCGGAATGCGGCGTGGACATCGTTGACGTCGCGGTTTCCAGCATGGCTACGGGAACAAGCCAGCCGTCGATGGATTCCCTTGTGGCGGCGATGCAGGGTGAGGAGCGCGACACCGGCCTGAGCCTTGAGAAAATCCAGGGCCTTTCGGATTACTGGGCCGACGTCCGCACGCGGTACTGCAACTTTGAAAGCGGGATCAAGCATCCCGCCACCGACATTTATGAGTATGAGATACCCGGCGGGCAGTACACGAACCTAAAAACGCAGGTGGACAGCTTAGGCCTTGGCTACCGATTCGACGACGTCAAAAAGATGTACAAGGCGGTTAACGAAATGATGGGCGGCATCGTCAAGGTTACGCCGTCGTCAAAGATGGTGGGCGACCTTGCGATTTACATGGTGCAAAACGACCTGACGCCGGAAAATATCGTGAAGCGCGGGGAGACGATCACCTTCCCGGATTCTGTCGTCAGCTATTTTAAAGGCATGATGGGCCAGCCGTCATGGGGGTTCCCGAAGGATTTGCAGCGCGTCGTGCTCAAAGGAGAAGAGCCGGTTGACGGCCGTCCCGGCGACCTTTTGCCCGACGTGGATTTTGAGGCCGCCCGCGAACACTTGAAAAAGTTTACAAGCGATCCCAACGACCGCATGGTGATAAGCTGGTGCTTCTACCCGAAGGTGGTGGAGGAATTCTTAAAGAACCGCAAGGAATTCGGATATATCAACCGGCTTAGCAGCCATGTATTTTTCCACGGCATGGCGGAGGGCGAGACGCACCGCGTCAACATTGACGACGGCAAGAAGCTTGTCATCAAATATCTGGGCAAGGGCGACGTCAACCCGGATGGCACCCGCAACGTGATGTTTACGCTAAACGGCGTGCGCCGCGAGGTTGCCGTCTTGGATTACGGCGCAAGGGAAATCAGCGAAACCACACTGCTTGCGGATACCTCCGACTTGACGCAGGTCGGGGCGACAATCCCGGGGATGGTCAGCAAGATACAGGTCAAAAAGGGCGACAAGGTCACGAAGAACCAGGTTCTGCTGATCGTTGAGGCCATGAAGATGGAAACCGGCATTGTCGCGAACTTTGACGGCGTTGTCGGCGAAATCCTTGTCAAAGAGGGGATGCAGATCAAAGCAGGGGAGCTCTTGATGAGGATTAACGAGGCTTAAGGGCTTTGCCTGAACAATTAACGGCCCTGTATGGATGCTTTCGTATCCATACAGGGCCGTTTGCCGCGAGAAAACATCAATTACTCATAACCCATGCCGCAGCGCGTCTATCAGCGTAATCGCTTCGTCGTAGTCCCCGACCAATACGCTGCCGTATATTTTCCTGATATCGGCTCCGACGCTTTGCCCGCGCGTAGATTTCTTCAAATTCTCGGTAATCCTGTTTATTTCCCCGGCGTTTAAGTTTTCAAGCGCGTCTTTTAACGCCAAGAGCCCCGCGTTTACCGCTTCCTTGTCATAGCCGGTTTCTTCCCGCTCCGGCTCAGGCTTGATNGCGTTCTTTATATTATCTATGATTGCTTTGAGCTGCTTGATGAAGTCGCCGTGGTAATCGTTTATAAAAGCGGTATCCTGCCGCCTTCCGGCAGCCTCCAGGGCCTCGGCGGCGCCGGAAAGCTCTATGGCGCCTATTGCCGCCGAAGCTCCTTTGATACCGTGTACATATGTAGTGTAAAGGGAAAGGTCGCCGGACAAAAGGCAATCCTCGATTTTATCGAGCTTTTCGGATATGTCGGTACAAAACACAGAAAGCGTTTCAGCATAGACGTCGGTTCTTCCCCTCGCTCTTGCGAGCCCGTTTTGATAATCCAGCCCGTTTATTATGACATGCATATTTTCGCCGCCGGCGTTTTCTTTTGCGAAAGCGGCGGCTTCGCTGCTCAAGGCTTTCTGCATGCTTTTGGGTATCCATTTNCCGAGCAGCGCGTCAAGCTTGACGGTATCGATCGGCTTCGACAAAAAGTCGTTAAACCCGTTTTCCAAAAACATTTCCATCATTCCAAGGACTGCGTTTGCCGTCAGCGCGATGATTGGGACTTCCTTGTAGTACCGGTCGTTTTTGCCCATTTCCCTTATGAGCCGTGTCGCTTCGATTCCGTCCATTCCCGGCATCTTGTGGTCCATGAACACCAGATCGTAGCGTTCGGCTTTTACGGCTTCGATTGCGGCCGGGCCGCTGCTGCATAAATCAACGCTCATATTATACGGGATCAGGAGACCCTGCGCTACCTTCAGGTTCGTGTGTATGTCGTCGACGACGAGCACCTTCGCGTCGGGCGCTGAGAACATGGCGATGATTTCGTTGTTTTCGGCATATGAGAAATTACTGCTTATACCGTTTAGAATATCGGCGATATAAGTGCAGTAAACCGGCATGGCAAGTATGCTTACATTCTTTTCGGGAATTGCTTCCCCAAATTCGGCAAGCAAAATGGTCTTTGTGTTTTTCCCGAATTTTTTTATAGTATCCTCATTCTTGCGAAACAGTGCGAATGAAATGAAAAGATGGCCGTACCACCCTTTTTCCATCTTTTCGTAAAGCTCGGTCCCGTTTGTGACAAGGGTATGGCGAACGCCGAGGTTATCAAGCGAGTAGCTGATTGAATTGGCGTATATTTCGCGCCGCTCAAAGATAAGGGCGCTTTTTTCCTCCGGATTTTCAACCTCTGCAAGCTTCTTTCGCGTATTATATTTCTGCGGCAGCACAACGGTAAAGGTGCTGCCTTTGCCGTATTCGGACGCAACGCCGATCTTCCCGCCCATTGCCGTGACAATGCTGTGCGTGATGGCAAGCCCAAGCCCGACGCCTTCATTTACGGCGTTTCTCTCAAGGTCGAACTGCGTAAAGTCGGAGAATAATTTATTTATGTTTTCCTGTTTGATCCCGATGCCGGTATCTGTGACATTAAAGATAATGTTTACGGTATCGTCGTCTATAAATTCCCCGCGCGCTGTAAAGCACACAAAGCCTTTATCCGTGAATTTTACGGCGTTGTTAAGAACATTTAAGATTACCTGCCGAATTCTTGTTTCGTCGCCTAAAAGCGTGTGCGGGATATTCCTGTCAAGATTGACGGCTAAACGGATCTGCGAATCCACAACTCTCATCCTAATAATGCTCACAACGTCGTTTATAAGGGATGAAACGGAATAATCCCGCGGGATTATTTCCATTTTGCCCGCTTCGATTTTTGAAAAATCCAGGATGTCGTTGATGATTGCAAGAAGGTTTGAGGCAGCCTGCTTTACCGTGAAGATGTGCTCGTTTTTAAAGTCCGGCTTCCTCTCGCGCAAAGCAAGCTCGGTCATGCCGATGATCGCGTTCATAGGCGTGCGGATTTCATGGCTCATCTTGGCGAGGAAGTCGGTCTTTGCGCGGCTTGCCTCGTTGGCCTTATGCAGCGCGTCCTGAAGCTCGTTTTGCAGGCGCGCAAGATCAGTGATGTCGTCGATGCTGCCAACTACAAACATAGCCTCGCCCAAGTCGCTCAATACGGGGACGGTATGCGCGTTAAGCACCATGCCACGGAACTGGATCTTCCATTCCTGAGGGCCCTCTGAAAAGGTTTTGCGTATATAGGAAACGATTTCCGAATGCATGTAATCGAAATGCATGTCTTTAAGCGACTTGCCGCAAAAACGTTCGGGGACAAACCCGAGCCTCGTCAGGAAAATGCCGTTGAATAATATAATGGTTTCATTTTTATCAACGCAGTAAATAAGCCCCGGATAATTCGATATAACGGCTTCCAATTGCGTGGAGGAAGCGATGGCCTTATCGGTTGCCTCCTTGAGCTTTAGCTGCATTTTCTTCTCTTCGGTTATGTCCTGCAAAGCGCCGACAATTCTGAGCGGCGCGCCCGAGGAGTCCCTCTGCGTTCCCCCAAACGAGTGGAAGTGCCGAAACTCACCGCTTTTTGTCATAAGGCGGAATTCAACATCATAGGGGGTTTTTCCGGTGCGGTCGCTCAAATGGGCAAGAACGGCCTTCATCGTCATTTCCTTGTCGTCGGGATGTATGCGGTCGGTCCAGCTGTGAAGCTTGTCGGGAAAATCGTTTTCATCCATATAGCCCAGCATATCCCGGATTTCCTGCGACCATCTAAAATGGCTGTCGCGGTCAAACAGGTTTAAATTCTTGAGATTGTCGGCGATAATATCCTTATCCCACAGGGCGACGCCTACCGCTTTGTTTGTAAGGGTGTATTTTATAAGCTCATATTCCGAGAGTTGCTTTGTCTTTTCCAAAAGGACGGAAAGCTCGGCCGCCTGCTTTGAAATGGTTTTCTTTTTTTGATTGTTCAATATAAAAAAGATCGAAACGATAACGAGCATAAGCAAAAGCAATATGGCCGAAATGGTCATAAAAACGACGCGTGCTTGTACGATTTGCCTTGAATAGTCAAATAAGCGGGACGTCCAGTCGTCACCGATTGATTCGGTATTCACGAAAGGCATTGCCTTGCTGATGATCGAGCAAAGCTCAGTTTCGTTTATATTCAGGCCGAAAAAGGATTCCTCCAATGGCGAGGGCACGATGACATTGGCTTTAAATCCCGGCATTTCATGGTAGTGCGTAAAGAAAAGGAGCATGCTTTCCGAAAGCAGCGCCAAATCGATCTCGCCGCNTTCAAGGGCGATAACCATGTCGTGATAATCATGATAATATATCACGTTTGCGTCGTTGCCAAACCATTTTTTGTAAAGCTCCTCATGCGCCGTATCGGCGGCNATCCCTACGGTTGACTGTACAACCTGATGCATTTTCAGGTTTGGATAATCTATTTTTGATAAAAACGCAAAGTTTGAAGTGAAATAGGAAGGCTCGGCCCATAAATAAACGCCCTTTCGCTCGTCGGATTTAATAAGCTGCGAAATAATGGCGTATTCGCCGCTCCGAAGGCCCTCGAGCATGTCAGACCAACGCGTGTCCTTTTCGGTCTTCGCCTCAAATTCAATACCTGAAAGCGTGGATATTTCCGCCAAAACATCNANGGCGATACCCTCGAACCGCCCCTCCCGCTCGTTCCAAAAGCTCAAGGGGTAGTTGTCGTTTTCAAATGCGACGGGTATTTTTGCCTCGTCCGCCTTTAAAGCGCCCAGATAATCTTTTTCTTCATCGGAAAGCGTTAGCTCGAAAGCATATTTCGCATATTCATATTCGCCTTGCGTATACAGCTCGTGCAGCTTGTCAATCCCGCCTGCGGCTATATATTTATTCATAACGGATATAACGGGCGCAAGCTCCGGGTTAGCGGTAGCCAGCGACACCGGGGTATACACAAGCGGAAAAATGTCCATGGAGCTAATGTCGCTGTAATCGCTGAAATAACTGCGGGTAACCGCCTCCTCGATAAAGACGTCAATCATGCCCTCCCGGAGAAATTCGGCCGCTTCTTCGCCGTTTCTGACGTCCACTATTTCAAAGCCGGCGCCCGGGTAAACGTCAAGAATTGACTGCGCCGTGATAGTCCCGGTCAGGAACCCCGCCCTCACGCCGCTCATGTTGTTTTCATTGATCATCATGTCTAAACCGTCGTGCTTGAAAGCCTTCAGGCTGCGCTCGGCGATGGGGGTGGTCATATGGTACCTGAGCCTGCGCCCGATGGTAGCGGTAAGCTCATTTGTAAAATCTACGCTTTTGCCGTTAAACCCGTCCATGAGCTCATCCCATTGGCGCAATTCAAAAANAAAGGGTATATCGAAAAATTCCGAGAGAAATTCGTAAAAAAGCGCGGAGAATCCGGCGAGCGTGCCGTCCGGCAGGATAAACGCTTCCGTCGAGTACTCGCTGCCGCAATAAAAGCTGCCTCTGGTTTGCCGAAGCGCGTCTATCGCTTCAATCTCTTCATCGGTTACCCCCGGAATGTCCCGGTAAGACGTCACGAGAGAAATATCAAAGTAATCCTCCGACTTCGGCAAGCAGCCCGNGGAGGCTGCAAGCACAAACGCAAGCGCAAGGGCGATTGAAGTTATCCGCACGATTTTATCTTTCATTTTAAGCCGGCCCTTTCAAAGATATTTTTGCGCGTATTCTTACAGTTTGCGTCTGCACAAGAACCAATCAATGTCAAAGGCTATNTAGNTACATGACGCCGCGTTAATCAGCGTCATTTCCAATTTTGGCGCTTCTCCCGCTGAGAATCCAGTCGTCTATCTCCGATATCTTGAAACGCCAAAGCTTTCCAATCTTATGCGCCGGAATTTCATTTTTCTTAATCCACAGGCGGATAGTATCCTTGTGGACTTGAAGGTGCGCTGCCAATTCTTCGATGCTGGACCATTTCTCATGTTCTGTCGACATAAAAAAGCGACCGCCTTTCGTGAGTATACGGAAAAATAATTATAGCATACATAAAATAGAATTACAAGGTTTAAAATGACAATTGTCGGTAATCATATGAATGAATATGAATTGAAAATAAAACCACCCGTCCCGAGTATCAATCCCGGGCGGGCGGCTTTAGCCAGTCTGGTTTAACGCGTATACTTTAGACGGTGTTTACGCGCTCGAATGCGTACGTTCTTTCTTAAAGCTCAAAGAGCCGTTGTTTATCGCTTTCAAAATCAGCATCATAACAATTCCGGCGGCGGCGGCGCATGACGCGATTACGAATGCCGGGAACATCAGGTTGATGTCGTTTGCGGCGATGTTTTTATAATATCCCGCGATTTGCGACGAGATGACGGCTCCGGAGCCGAATCCCAAAAGAACGAAGCCATAGTTTTCCGCAAGATGCTTTGCCCCGAACAAATCCGCGATCAGCGACGGGAAAGTGCTCAGCAGCCCGCCGTAAAAGAATCCGATCAGCGCAATCAGGACATAAACCCAGTAACCCTGCGATGCGTTCACAAACAGCGACAGAACCGCGGAGCCGCAAAGCAAAACGATAATGGTATTGCTGCGCCCAAGCCGGTCGGAGACTATGCCCCAGGCAAGGCGGCCAAACGAGTTGAACATGGTAACGGCCAAAACGCCGACGGTGGCGGTTGACGCAAGGCCTTTCGCAACCGCGATAGGCCTTGCGAAGCCAATCATCATCAGCCCGCCCATGCAGGCGAGCATGAACGTTATGGTGATAAGGTAAAATTGCGGCGTTTTAAGCATTTGGCCGGACGTGTAGTTCTTTGACGCCGCAGTAGCAGCCGCCGTGCCTTTAGAAGCCGTCTGACCCGTCATATAGCCATCCGGAGGGTTTTTGAGGAACAGGCATCCGAGGGTGCATACGACTAAGAATACCGACGCCAGAACTCTGAAGGTTTGAAGCTCCCCTGAGCCCGCGCCGCCGAACGTCACGATCAGGCTTTCGACGATCGGAGTGAACACAACGCCGCCAAAACCAAGGGAAGCCACAATGATTCCCGTCACAAGGCCTTTTTTATGCGGATACCATTTCTGTGCGCAGGCAATGGTCGTGGAATATGTAAAGCCCATGCCTGTACCGCCCATGAAACCGTAAGTAATCCACAGCATCCATGCATTTGCCTCTGTGACGAATGAAGCAAGGAAGAATCCGGCGCTTAAGATCAAGCCTCCGATAAACACGACAAGGCGCGTGGAATACTTAAACGCAAGCTTGCCGCCAAGTACGCTTCCGATTGTGAGCGTTGAAAGCAGCAGCGAAAATGTAAGACCGGCCGAAGCGTTGTCGCCGCCGAAAATACTGTCCGCGATGCCGGTCTGAAACACGCTCCAGATATATGCAATCCCGAGTGTCAGTTGAATCGCGATCGCCGCGAGTACGGAAAGGACACCTTGTTTTTTATTATTCATAACAGTAAAATCCCCCATCAAATTTGATTTGATTATCTTGACAGGATATCAATTAAATCGGCTACCGTCATAGCCTTAACACCTCCCGCTTATAGTCGAGGCAAACAAAAAAGCCTTCGACCCAATACGAAAAATCCGCATGGGACGAAAGCTAAATTTTTAAAGCTTTCGCTGTACCACCCATTTTCGCCATACCAGCATATGCGTCCCCTGTAACGGCGGGAAGTCGTCGCAACCTACTCGGCCATCCGGCTTTCGGCGCGCTGCTCGGGAGTGATTTTCAACCATAACCTACTTGCACCGGGTTTTCACTGTCTCCGGCTCACTGTGGCGTTTGCTTATGGCATACTGTCTCCGTCAAAGCATTTATATGGTAACTAATTATACCTTATTTATTTTATTTGTCAAGAATAAATTTTTAACATACATATAAAAATTAATAATTCAAAGTAGTCTTGATATTTTTATTTTTTGGTGTTATAATTTATTTCGTTCGTTTATCACATACGCAGTACAGCGCTTTGCTTCCGTGGCTCAGTCGGTAGAGCGGTTCACTCGTAATGAACAGGTCGCCGGTTCGATTCCGGCCGGAAGCTCCAGACCTCTTTTTAAGAGAGCTTGCATTTTCAGCTTTCTTAAAAAGNGGTTATTGTTTTTAGGTTTTATCGGCGCAATAAAACACCACCAATAGGCTTGGTGGTNTTAAGGGTAAATATCCAATACTATCTAACATGGAAAATGNTTATTACTGTCCGTTTTACAGTTTTAATATTGAGCAGAGCCATGTNCTCAAACAATCGTTTGTCCGTAGGATTAACAAACACTCTTTTAGGCACGAATGTATACACTCGCGGGGATTGAATTAAAAAGTAAAAATCGCTGCTCTCCCAAAAAGCCGAGTAAATATTCCATTGCAAAACTGAATCAATGCTCTGCGTTTTGAATTTTATGTCCTCATTTGAAAATGTCAATGTATACTCATCACGATATTTTAAGTTGTTTTTGAAAATAAGTATGGGGTAGCAGAAATAAAGAAAAGCTTCAAGTGCGCAAACAATCAAAGCAATCGTAAAGAGTATAGTACCAAGTATATGCAAATCGGCAAAAAAACGAAAGAGAATCGAAAACAAGAGAAAAACAGCAAGCAGAGCCGGGTCGTATTTGCGTATCGTCTTATTTGCAATTAAATACTGTCGCTGAGCCTTTACAAAATCGTTAAGCGTGTATTGAAAGGTTAAAATTATCGTTTCCATTTTTTCCCTCACATTATATAAATGATCTTCGCTACTTAAATTCTGCTTACAGCGCACTGATATACCATTTCATGGTATTGTGCGGCCTATCGCCGTTGTTTGGTCTATCCCCATTCTGGCGAGCAATGCTACGGCCGCTTCCTTTCCTCG
>JGI24701J34945_10001276_pt1 | contig 12930 bp, 11 predicted proteins | sample TergutTh196P3_FD_34945 | JGI IMG/M metagenome (IMG submission 34945)
TGCTCGGGGTAAGTGAGCACATTGCGGATCACGCCTGTTTTCCCCGTCGGATAAAACGGGTTAGCCGGAACGCTTGAAACCGATAAAAACGCAAGCGATGCAATTTGGTTGTTTTCCTCAATGACAGCGGCGAAAAAATCAATATTCAGATGATTTGTGAAGTATTGCCGTAAATTCAATTCGATAACGGGGCGCTGTTCTGAAGGCGCCTCCCATTTCTCGGCTTCAAAATAATCAAATCTTGCTTTGATTAGCTTCTCAATATCATCAACAGCCGCCATTCTTATGTTCGTTTCCATAAAAGACACTTCTATTCTCTAAAATATTGCTTATTTAAAGCTGCTGCCGCACAAAATGGGTGCCGACGGCCTCGCCGTCAAAAAGCTTGTATAAGGTATACGGGTTTTCCCCGCTGATTACGGCGACGTCTATCCCCGCGGCGGTCGCGATTTTCGCGGCCTGTATTTTTGTAATCATACCGCCTGTGCCGCGCCGCGAACCTGTTCCGGAAGCCATTGTCTCAATCCTCTTGTCAATCTTTTTGACGACGGGGATCAGCTTTGCGTTTTCACGGTCGCGCGGGTTGCCGTCAAAAAGCCCGTCGATGTCGCTCATGATTACAAGCGCGTCCGCGCCCACAAGCTTTGCGACGACGGCGGAAAGCGTATCGTTGTCGCCGAATTCAATCTCCTCGGTGGACACGCTGTCATTTTCGTTTACCACAGGTATCACATTCATTGAAAGAAGCTGCTCNAACGTGTTGATGACGTTTGTGCGCCGCTTACTTGACTCCACGATATCCTTTGTCATCAAAATCTGCGCCACGGTATGGTTGTAAAGCGAAAACGCGTTGTCGTAAATCTGCATCAGCTCGCTTTGCCCGACGGCGGCGGCAGCCTGCTTCGCGGGGGTATCCTTCGGCTTTTCGAAAAGCCCGAGCTTGCCCACGCCGACGCCGATTGCGCCTGACGAAACAAGCACGACCTGCTTGCCGGAATTCTTAAGGTCGGCGAGTACCTTTACNAACTTTTCAATCCGGCGGATATTGATCATGCCGGTTTCGTATGTAAGCGTTGAAGTGCCTACCTTTACAACGATTCTTTTCGCTTCCTGAAAACAGTTCATAATTGTTTTACTTCCTAATTTTTTCAGTTTCACTCGGGCCCGAGCCGTCCGTTTTGACCGGCAGTTTTTTGATCTCCATTGTTTTAAGGCGGCGCCCGTCCATATCAAGAACGTGAAAGCGAAAGCCTCTAAACTCAAAGGATTCGTTTACCGCGGGGATATGTCTAAACATTTTAAGCGCCCATCCGCTGACAGTGCTGTAGTCGCTGTCAACGCTTTCTTCGTCGATCTGAAGCTTCTCGAGCATATCCCACAGGTCGAAGTCGCCCTCGACCTCAAACCGGCCCTCGCCTGCCTCGATAAACCCGATCGGAATCTCGTCGTCCTCGTCCCAGATTTCGCCGACAAGCTCCTCGAGGATATCCTCCATCGTCACGATGCCGAGCGTCCCGCCGTATTCGTCGACGACGACCGCCAGGTTCAGCTTCTTTGCCTTAAAGCTTGCAAGTAAGTGCGACAGCTTCATGCCCTTGTGCACGAACAGCGGATTGCCGAGCATCCCGCGAAGCCTGATCTCCCCGCCGTTTACCATCGCGAGAAGGTAATCGCGCGTATACAAAACGCCGACGATTTTGTCGATTGTGCTTTGATAAACGGGAATACGCGAAAATCCGGATTCAATAACGGTTTTTTTGACGTCCTCCGGTTTTGCGTCGATGTCGATGGCCGTGATGTTGACCCTCGGCGTTAAAATATCGCCGATTGGAATCTCATCAAACGCAAGCGCCGACTGCACTAAGTCGCGCTCCTGTTCTTCGAGTACGCCCTCTTCCTCGATGGTGTCCATCATGTAGATGAGCTCCTCCTCCGTGATAGAGGGGGCGCGTTCCTTGCCGGAGCGGTGCTTTATCAAAAACGTAAGCTTTAAAAACACGGCGCTGAGCGGGCTTAACAACACGGTTATCGCGTTTAGCGGTTCCGCGACCTTAAGCGCCGTCTTGTCGGCGTTTTCCTTGCCGTAGCTTTTCGGGATAATCTCGCCGAATATAAGCGTTGTGAGCGTTAAAGAAACCGTTGCGACGACAGTGCCGGTCGCAGCGCCTAAAAACGACGCGAACAAAGCCGCCGCCATCGTCGCCGCCGTGATGTTCGCGACGGTGTTGCCTATTAAGATCGCCGACAGCGTTTTGTCGAAGTTGTCCCATATATACAGGACTTTTTTCGCGTTTTTGTCGCCGTCCTCCGCTTTTTTGCGGATACGGATTTTATTAAACGTTGAGATTGACGTCTCCGATAGCGAGAAAAACGAGGAGCATCCGATAAGGGCTATGATGACGATGAGCATTATCCAGCTGGAAGTATCCAAGAAAACAAACCCCTCTACTTTTTTGACGCTGCGTTTAAAATAGTATACCAGAATGAAGCGCGATTCTCAAGTTTTACGCAAATAAAGATAAATTTTTTCAAAAAAGTTAAGCCGCGGGACAAAATATGTTTACATTTCCCGCTAAAAATGGTATTATCTTAACGTATGTCAGTTTACGCAATAGATTTATATAAGAGGGAGGAAATTTTTTGATGGCAAGAAAAATGAAAACAATGGACGGCAACACAGCCGCCGCGCACGTGTCTTACGCGTTCACGGAAGTGGCTGCGATTTACCCGATTACACCATCGTCCAACATGGCGGAGTACGTCGACAAATGGGCTGCTGCCGGCAAGGAGAATATCTACGGCCAGCAAGTGCGCGTCGTCGAGATGCAAAGCGAGGCGGGCGCCGCCGGCTCCGTCCACGGCTCTTTGGCAGCGGGTGCGATGACAACCACATTCACCGCGTCACAGGGGCTTCTGCTTATGATTCCGAACATGTACAAGATCGCGGGTGAGCTTTTGCCCAACGTCATCCACGTATCGGCAAGGGCCNTTGCGGCGCACGCGCTTTCCATCTTCGGCGACCACTCCGACGTTATGGCGTGCCGCCAGACCGGTTATGCGATGCTCGCGTCCTCAAGCGTACAGGAAGTAATGGATATAGGCGCGATTGCCCATCTTGCGACAGTCAAGGCCCGCATACCGTTTTTGCACTTCTTTGACGGCTTCCGCACATCCCACGAGATGAACAAAATAAGCGTCTGGGAATACGCCGACCTCGAAGAAATGCTCGATAAGGAAGACTTAGCCGCTTTCCGCAAAAACGCCCTGAACCCGGAGCATCCGGTACAGCGCGGAACCGCCCAGAACCCGGATATCTTCTTCCAAGCGAAGGAGGCCGCGAACAGCTATTACGACGCGCTGCCCGATATTGTTGAAGAATATATGGACAAGGTAAACAAGAAAGCCGGAACAAACTACGGCCTGTTTAATTACTACGGCGCCCCCGACGCCGAGCATGTCACCGTTATCATGGGTTCCGCCGCGGAGACCAACGAGGAGACCATCGATTACCTCAACGCAAAGGGAGAAAAAGTCGGCGTTGTCAAGGTCCATCTTTTCCGCCCGTTTTGCGCGGATAAGCTTGTGGCGGCGATTCCCGACACCGTTAAAACGATTACCGTCCTTGACCGCTGCAAGGAGCCCGGCGCCCACGGCGAGCCGCTTTACCTCGACGTTGTTCTGGCCCTCAAGGGTACCAAGTTTGACAAGGTGCCGGTATACGCCGGACGTTACGGGCTAGGCTCAAAAGACACAGGCCCCTCATGCTTCATCGCCGTTTACCAGAACGCGAAGACCGGAGCGAAGCCCCGCTTTACCGTCGGCATCGAAGACGACGTCACGAATCTTTCGCTGCCCATCGTCGACGACCCGGACACCGTTCCCGAGGGCACGACCTCCTGCAAATTCTGGGGCCTTGGCGCGGACGGCACAGTCGGCGCGAACAAGAACTCCATCATGATCATCGGAGACCACACCGATATGTACGCGCAAGCCTACTTCGATTACGACTCCAAAAAATCCGGCGGCGTTACGAAGAACCACCTGCGCTTCGGACACAAGCCGATCAAATCGACGTACCTTGTAAAGAAAGCGGACTTTGTCGCCTGCCATAACCCCTCTTATATCGACAAGTACGATATGGTCGCCGACATCAAGCCCGGCGGAACGTTCCTGCTCAACACATACTGGGATATAAACGAGCTTGACAAACGCATCCCCGGCGAGATAAAAGCGTATATCGCCAATAACAACATCAAATTCTACACAATCGACGGCATCAGCATCGCACGCGAGCTCGGCCTTGGCTTCCGCGTCAACACCGTTTTGCAGGCCGCGTTCTTCAAGCTTGCAAATATCATCCCCGTTGACGAGGCCGTCGGCTATATGAAGGACGCCGCGACCAAGTCTTACGGCAGCAAGGGCGATAAGATCGTCAAGATGAACCACGACGCCATCGACCGCGGCATCACGGGAATCAACGAAATCAAGGTCCCGGATTCATGGAAAACCGCAACAGGCGGCATCGTCCACAAGAAAGCCGTCGGCGAGGACAAGGAGCTTGTCGGCTTCATCGACCGCGTCCACACCGTCATCAACGCGCAAAAAGGCGACCATTTGCCGGTCAGCGTATTCGCGGACCGCGCGGACGGCACATTCCCGCTCGGCACCTCCGCGTTTGAGAAACGCGGCATTGCCGTCGACATTCCCTGCTGGGTCACCGACAACTGCATCCAGTGTAACTTCTGCGCTTATGTCTGTCCCCACGCGGTCATCCGCCCCGTCGTCATGACGGACGAAGAGGTCGCGAAAGCCCCCGCCGGTATGAAGACGATGGACTGCAACGGGCTTCCCGGCTATAAGTTCGTGATGACGCTATCCCCCCTTGACTGCTACGGCTGCGGCGTCTGCGTCGTCGAGTGCCCCGGCAAAAAAGGCAACAAGGCGCTCGTCATGGAATCGATGGACAACAACTTAAAAGAACAGGAAATTTTCGCTTACGGCCTCAATATACCTGAAAAGAAAGAAGTAGGGGAGAAATTCAAGGAGACCACCGTCAAGGGCAGCCAGTTCAAGACGCCTCTGCTTGAGTTCTCGGGCGCGTGCTCCGGCTGCGGCGAAACGCAGTACGCGAAGCTCGCAACCCAGCTCTTCGGCGACAGGATGTATGTCGCAAACGCCACCGGCTGCTCCTCAATCTGGGGGGGCTCGGCGCCGTCGGTTCCGTTTACAAAAAACAAGGCGGGCCGCGGCCCCGCTTGGGCGAACTCGCTGTTTGAAGATAACGCCGAGTACGGCTACGGCATGTACCTCGGGCAAAAAGCAATCCGCGACAGGCTGATCAAAAAGACCGAGGCCATGCTTGCCGTCGAATACGTCTACGAGGGCCTCAAGGAAGCCGCACAGAAGTGGCTTGATACCTTAGACGACGGAAAGGCGAACAACGAAGCCGCAAGGGAATACATCGCCGCGCTGGAAGACGGCGTCCTTTCCATCGACGACTGCATTGAGCAGCTCAAGACCGACGACAGCGACGAATGCAAAAAATGGCTGGACGCGCAGCAGAAGGCGAAAGCCGAGGGCGCCGACACCTGCACCTGCGACGCCTGTAAGCTGGGCAAGGAAATCCTCGCCGAAAAAGATTTCCTCGGCAAAAAGTCCGTATGGGTATTCGGCGGCGACGGCTGGGCCTACGACATCGGATTCGGCGGCCTTGACCACGTGATCGCAATGGGCGAGGACGTCAATATCCTTGTATTTGACACCGAGGTTTACTCGAATACAGGCGGGCAGTCCTCNAANNCNTCCCAGACCGGCTCGGTCGCGCAGTTCGCGGCAGCCGGCAAGGAGATCAAAAAGAAGAACCTTGCCGAAATCTGCATGAGCTACGGCTACGTCTATGTGGCTCAGATCGGCCAGGGCGCCGATACAACCAGACCGTGAAAGCGTTCCATGAGGCGGAAAGCTACAAAGGACCCTCGGTCATCATTGCCTACGCTCCGTGCATCAATCACGGCATCTCCGGCGGCATGAAGAATTCCCAGCAAGAGACGAAACGCGCCGTTGAAGCCGGTTACTGGCATTTGTTCCGCTTTGACCCGAGGCTCAAGCTTGACGGCAAAAACCCGTTCCAGCTTGACAGCAAGGCGCCGAAGTCCTCGTATGAGGAGTTCATCCGCGGCGAGGTGCGCTACAGCTCGCTTACGCGCTCCATGCCGGAACGCGCCGACAACCTGTTCAGCCGCGCCGACGGCGAAGCGAAAGACAAGTACGATTACCTCGTAAGACTTTCGAAGCTGTACGAATAAGGATTACAAAACACACACCGGCCGGAAACCACGTTTTCCGGCCGGTAAATTTTTAAGAGGATAAAAATGATAAAATCCATCATCGGCGTCACATTCGACTGCCCGAATGCCAACGAGCTTGCTGATTTCTATGTGGACAATCTGAAAGAAGCCGAAGAGCTGGCCTTGCGTAACGGCGCGATAAAATCGGATGTTCAATATTTTGACACATCCACCGTAATGTTCGACCCCTCGGGGCATCCGTTTTGCCTGTCAACGGTCATGCAATAACGCGTTCTTTTCCATATTCCTAAATTCGCGCAAGACAAACCAGCTTGTCACGCAAAGCGCCAGAATATCGGAGGCGGGGCCCGCGTAAAGGACGCCGCTCAGGCCGAAAAACATCGGCAGGATCAGAACAAGCGGGATCAGTAGGAATACCGACCGCGTTAACTGAAGCACCATCGCCTTTAACGGGCGGCCCGTCGCCATGAAGAACAAGGAGCACGGGATCTGAATTCCCGCGGCGAACACGCATGCCAGAAACGTTCGCAGCGCAAGGCTTGCAAACGCGATAAAGTAAGGGTCCTGGTCGCCGAAAACCGAAATAAACGCATCGGGTATCGCGACAAACAAAAGGTTTACGGCGGCCGCAATCAATCCGGAAATTATAATGCCGGCACGAAGCGTCTCTTTTACGCGGACATAGTTTTTTGCGCCGTAGTTAAATCCAAGTATCGGCTGCATCCCGATTGATATGCCGAGGATAACCGAAAGCAGGATCATATTGGTTTTCATGACGATTCCGAGCGCCGCCAACGGTATCTCGCTGCCGTAAGGGGACGCGGCGCCGTAATGGACAAGGGACCGGTTAATCACGACCGTGACTAAAACCATCGAAAGCTGGTTCATAAAGCTTGAGGAGCCGAGCGCCGATGTGCGCAGGATAAGCTTGAATTGCGGTTTTAAGTCCGGTAAGGAGATGCGGATATGGTTTGCGCGTTTTAAAAGATAATACACCGCAAGCAAGAACGATACGGCTTGCGATATGAGCGTCGCGTATGCGGCGCCTTTCACGCCCATGTGAAAGACGAAGATGAAAACCGGGTCTAAAACAGCATTTAAGATTGCGCCTGAAATCATGCACATCATCGAATAATGCGGGCTGCCGTCCGCGCGGATGGTGTTTGAGACAGCGGTTGCGAGCATTGAAAACGGCAGTGAGGCTACAATAATACTTGCGTAATCGCGGGCATACGGCATGACGGCGTCGGTCGCGCCAAACGCGGTCAACAGCGGGTCTAGAAATAAAAGCGATATGGCTACAAGCAAAAGGCTAATAGAAGCCAGCGTGACGATAGCGCTGCCGAGCGCCCGCTTCGCGTTTTCAGAAGATCCGCGGCCTAAGTCAAGGCTGATCAGAGCGGCGGCGCCGTTGCCGGTTAAAAGCGCAAACGCAAGCCCCACAATCATAAACGGGAACGCCACGGTCGTTGCCGTATTGCCGAGATATCCGACGCCCCAGCCTATGAAAATTTGGTCTACAATATTGAATAAAGCCGTGACAACCATTGAAATGACGCTGGGAACCGCATATTGAATCATCAGGGAGGGAATCCGCCGCGTGGCGAGCGGGTTTGCTTTTTGGTTGTCCATGATATATGCATCTCCCGTCAAGCATTGAAGCGAACGACAATCAAAAACCACCCGGACAAAATGCGGATGGCACTTGCAATTATAGCTGTTTTATGAGAAAATGTCAATGTACATTTAAAAAAAGGGAGTTAAAATTATAAANGAATGCAATAAACACTTGAAAACCGTGGCATTATATAGTAGGGAATAGAAAATAGCAGGAGGCGAAAACGAAGCGAACGAACCGCGTTTTACGATTCTCCATTCTCTATTTTATAACGACTGACAAGGGGTGGCATAACGTGAATTTNAATAAACAAAGAATACGCTTGCTTGTTCTTTGTTTCGTGGCCGGGTTTACAATAGCGGCGTGCGCTAAGCCTCCCCGGGAGCCTACCGCCCCTCCGGTGCCCCCGGGCTCGGTAATAGCGCAAGAACAGGTTTTTGACGGCAAGACCTTTATCAATACGCTGGAGCTTCCCGCGGGGCCGTACGCGAGGTTTGGGCTTCCGAAGATGACGAAGCTTGTCCATGAAAAGCATGCGCTGAATTCTGACACGGTGGCGTGGCTGAAGGTGCCGAACACGACGATCGACGATGTGGTTGTGTGGTATCCGAACGACAGAAACGAGTTTTACCTGCGCCGCAACTTTGAAAAAAGAAGCGACTTTAACGGCATCTTTTTCGCGGATTACCGCTGTAAATTTGACGGCACCGCCGCGGGTCTTTCAAGAAACACCGTGATTTACGGGCACTCCATGAGCGACGACCCGCTTGATTACAGGCAGCAGTTTTCGCCGCTTAAATTCTTCAGGGATGAAGAATTTGCAAGAAAAACGCCGTATATCTACCTTTCCACCCATGGGGAGGACCTGATATTCGAGGTTTTTTCGGTGATGCACGCGTCCACGGGACTACTTTACAACAGCCCCGAACCGGAAGACTTCAACGCATTGATCGCGGAGTGCAAAGCTCGTTCCATTTACAGCTATGACGTGGATGTGAAAGAGGGCGACAAAATCCTTACGCTGTCAACGTGCACCTACAGCCTGCCGGACGGGCGAAGGTTCCCGCTGGTCACGGCCGACAACGGGTACCGGTACGCCGTGATGGCAAGGCTTATTACCGACAGGCAAAACCTTAAAAACGAATCAAGCCTCACGGTAAACCGGAATCTCAAGGCGCCGGAGGTTTAGGGCCTTTGACACGATCCGAAATGCGCCGTTTGGACGGGCGTTGAGCGGCAGTGTCAACAGGCCATATGGAAAGGTGGTCCAATGCAAGTTGTAAGGCACCGGCAAAAAGCATCGCTTTCGCCGCTGATAAAGTTTATCGCCGTCTTTTTGATGATAGCGGCGGCTTCATACGGGATTGCCACGCTTTGGCAAAACGCGCAGGAATCGGCGTCCGCTCCGGAGAAAAAAGCGCCCGCTTCGGCAATGCTCACGGAAGACGAGCAGCCGGACTACGACGCAGACCCCGAAGATGTAAGCGTTGCGGGTTCCATAGCATNTGATGACGATGAAACCGGCCTTGACGGTCAGGATGAACAGGACGGGGAAGACGAGTCCTTACCGGACACGAAAAGCATATTGTATGAAAGGCAGGCAATCGCCGGAGCCGTGCCGCAAAATGAGGANTCTGTCGGCTACGATTATTTTAACGACGCCATATTTTTTGGGGACTCCATCAGTACTGGAATCCCGCTTTATATGATAACGATGGTACCCGACGTCGCCGTCGTCGCAATGCAAGGGGTAAATACCATGACCGCGAACACAAGTCCGCTCATAGACATAAACGGAACGCAGCTCACGATGATTGACGCCGCCAAAACAAAGGGCGACCGCAAAAAGGTATATATCATGCTGGGTGCAAACAGCCTTGGCTTGGATGAGAATCGCTTTATCGANGGGTATACCGAGTTTGTGAAGTCTGTTTTTGAGCTGTATCCCGACGCGGTGGTTTATATCCAGTCGATTTTGCCGGTGACGGCAAATGTAAACGAGGTGTATCCGGCGGAGTATATCAACAACGAACGAATTGTGGAGTTTAACGAGCTTATCCGCGACATGGCAGTGGGCCTNAACGCACATTATGTCGACGTCGCTCAGGCTATGATAGACGAGACCGGCGCGCTTCCCACAAACGCAAGCCCATTTGACGGGATGCACCTGACCCCCGAATACTATATAAAATGGTTCGATTATTTAAGATATCACACCGTTTAAAAAGGAAGATAAAAGATGAAGAAAACCCTGATGGCGCTTTTCATGTCGGCGGTAATATTTTCAAGCTGCAACGGCGGCGAAACACTTGACATTGACGCCCAAAAAGCCGCCGAAACAATCGCAGACGGCATCGGCGTGACAAACGACCAGCTCATGGAAGCTCCGGCGGAAGTGATTAACGAGTGGTATACATTCGACGACATGGTAGTAGATTTTACGGTATATGTGAGCGCGACGGGCGGTACGGCAAACGAGATCGCGGTCGTAAAATCGAAGGACGTAAAAACAGCGGAGGAAGCGCTCATAAGGCGCGTGGAAAATTTAAAGACACGGTTTAAGGATTATGTCCCGGCGGAGATGGTAAAGCTTGACAACCCTGTGATTGTCACAAAAGGAGATGTTGCCGTTATGGTGATCGCCGACGATACGGCAAAGGCTGAAAAGCTGATAGGAGAAATATTTAAATAGGTAAGGGCGATAGGTAATGATAGGACAAAGTTTTGCGATTATCATTTTGATATTGGTTATGTCGCTTATGTTCCTGCGCTCGGGCAAGCGCACGGGGGCGGTTTTCGCGCTGCCGCTTATCAGCGTGCCGCTGTTTCACCTGCTTGCGTATGCCGTATACCGTCCGCTTATGGGAGGCGTAATCTCCATCGTCGGCTTTCATGTGGCAATGGATGCGGCAGGGCTTTGGTGTGGGATCTTGAGCTCTTTGATATTATCCCGCGCAATCGGACTTAAAAAGCTTAGATATACATATTTCGCGGGATGCACGGCATTTTCGTCGGCGCTTGCGGCGGCGTACATATTTATGTATCATCTATAAAAAACCGCAACATTTCAATATAATTAGGATGTGTTTTAAATGATTATCAAAATCGCAATGCTTGTTGTCTTTTTCGCTGTCATCATAAGCGTGGGGCTGTATTGCCGAAAAAAGGCCACGAGCGTACATAACTTTGTTTTGGGAGGGCGCTCAATCGGGCCGTGGATGTCGGCGTTTTCCTACGGCACCGCATATTTTTCAGCGGTCGTGTTTATCGGTTACGCGGGACAGTTCGGCTGGCGTTTCGGTATATCGGCGGTTTGGATCGGCCTTGGAAACGCTATCATCGGCGGGCTTCTCGCGTGGATTGTTCTGGGCCGCCGCACTATGGTTATGACAAGGCATCTTGGCAGCGCCACCATGCCCGCGTTTTTTACGAAGCGCTACGACTGCAAAAAGATGAGGACTGCCGCGTCCGCTATCATATTTATTTTTCTGATCCCGTACACGGCGTCGCTTTATAACGGGCTTTCCCGCCTGTTCTCGATGGCCTTCGGCATTGATTTTACCATTTGCATCGTCGTGATGGCGGCCCTTACCGCAATTTATGTTATCGCGGGCGGATACTTCGCGTCATCCGTCAATGATTTCATACAGGGGATCATTATGTTAGCCGGTATAATCATGGTTGTGGCGGCGGTCTTAAATGTGCAAGGGCGGCTTTACGGCCTCGATTGACGCCCTTGCGCGCGTCCAGGACCTTGAAATCTCAACGACCCCGGGTGCTTTCGCGTCGTTCTTCGGCCCCGACCCCGTCACGCTTTTGGGCGTTGTCATCTTAACCTCGCTCGGGGCATGGGGGCTTCCGCAGATGGTGCAGAGGTTTTATGCCATACAAAGCGAAAAAGCCGTGCTAAAGGGCACGGTCATCTCAACGCTGTTCGCCCTTGTTATCGCGGGCGGAAGCTACTTCCTCGGCAGCTTCGGCAGGCTGTTCACCGATGTTGATTACGTAAAGGCAAACGGGTATGACTCAATCGTGCCCGCCATGCTTTCGGGGTTTTCCGACGCGCTTATCGGCTTTGTCATCGTTTTGGTTTTCGCGGCCTCGATGTCAACGCTTTCCGCGCTTGTAATGACGTCGGCCTCCACCTTTACCCTTGATTTTTTAAAGCCGGGCTTCAAAGGCAAAATGAACGAGAAATCACAGCTTTTGACGATTAGGATTATGATTTTGTTTTTTATTGTCATATCCGCGGCCATCGCCATGATCCAGTATAAAAACAGCCTCATCTTTATCGCGCAGCTCATGGGCATCTCATGGGGAGCGCTTGCGGGTGCGTTTTTAGCGCCGTTCCTTTACGGCCTTTACTGGAAGCGCGCGACTAAAACCGCCGTATGGTGCTGCTTTATCTTCAGCACCGTTTTTATGACGCTCAACATCCTTGTAAGGGATATGTTCCCTCCGCTTCTAAGGTCGCCTATAAACGCGGGCGCGTTTGCGATGATACTGGGGCTGCTGATTGTCCCTGTCGTCAGCATGTTTACAAAGGCGCCGGACAAGCCGGTTGTGGACGACGCGTTTTCCTGCTTTGACTGACGGCGGATGTTGGGGGCAAACATATTTGCATGTCAAAAAATAATATGCTATCGTTAAAAAGTCATAATTTTAGAAAAGGACGGGATTTAAATGAACGAAACATATCTTAAAATATTCGTGGATTTTTTCAACCAGCAGGACGCACACATATCATACTTTGACAACAACGAATACTTCCGTGCTTTCCTTGATATTTTAAGGGCGAACAACGTAGACCTTTCTTCTTACAGCGACGGTGAGATCAAGGCGGCGCTTTCATACGCGTATAGTATTTCGAGCAAAGGCAAAAGCGCAAACAATCAGGGCGCAACCTTATCTGAAATGGCAAGGTCGGGCCCGTCGCCGGTAACCTTCGGCATGGCTGGCATTTGCAGCAGCAGATGCTCTTTGGCAGGGGGCTGCGGAGAAACC
>JGI24701J34945_10001296_pt1 | contig 12847 bp, 10 predicted proteins | sample TergutTh196P3_FD_34945 | JGI IMG/M metagenome (IMG submission 34945)
GTTATCTTGCTGAACTGCGGTTTACGAAAAGGCGAGTTACTCGGACTCCTATGGGACAGCGTCAATCTCGGCGATAATTCCATCATGATCCGCAAAAATTTGACCCGTATGAGGCACCCGAAGAAATTTACACCTGAATATACGCGCGTAGACACATGGGCTAAAAAGAACACCCGCACAGGGCTATACCTTGGTCCTGTAAAAACCCACAAGGGCAACAGGAAGGTCTATCTGCCTCGGAAAGCCCGACAAGCAATCTTTGATTTGAAATCGTGGCAGGAAGCATTGGCGGGCGGCGCTTCCATCGAAACAGTCAATCCTATGCGTTTTGTGCTGTGCAACGAGCTTGGGCGCCCCCTCGACCCTAAATACTTTGAGGAGTGGTTCACCATATTCGTAAAAGATGCAGGATTGGAGTCCGCAAATATCCACTCCACCCGCCACGCTTTCGCGACTAAGGCGCTCCAATTGACTCAGGATATCAACTCTGTCGCAGACATCTTGGGACATGCCCTGCCATCAACTACGCTAAACATGTATGGACATACCTTTGACGACCGCAAAAAGAAAATCATGGAGATGTTCGACTACTAAAAAACTGTTTCGGTTCCGTTTCGGTATGACGTTTCGGTATGGGCACTTCATTTCACAAAAGTAAAAGTGGCTCAAACATAATGTTTAAGCCACTTTTAGATGGTTGCGGAGGATGGATTTGAACCCACGACCTTCGGGTTATGAGGCGGTTTTGCCAACTGCAAGATTCCCGTTTCAACGCAGTTAAGCCATTGTTTCGCAACGTGCCTTCTATGTAATTGTGATTTGTCTGCGCTTCGACGCAGTCATATAAAAGGTCACATCGACTCGAAACAATCATATAATAAGCCTAAAACATATATTGTGAGGTTGATGGTATGATAGAGAGAATCCCGCTTGAANAGGCGGCGGTCGAGCTTTGTAACGCAAGCNCNNTACCACCGTTGATATTTGAGCTTCCGCCGGAAGAAGGGCGCAAAAGATTAAATGAGGCGCAAAACACGCCGGTATTCAAAGAACCCGCAAGCATATCCACATTAAGAATCAAGACGACAAACGGTTTCGGGGAGTTTATACTTTATTGCGTTGTGCCGGAAAACATAACGGGTACCCCTCATATGATTCTCTACATACACGGCGCGGGATGGGTGTTCGGCAACTTCCACACGCATGAGAAGCTGGTGCGGGAACTGGCGGCGAGAACGAATTCGGTTGTATTGTTTCCCGAATACAGCCTTTCCCCCGAAGTAAAATACCCTGTGGCGCTTGAACAATGCTACGGGGTTCTGTCCAATCTGCCCGCTGNTATACAGCAATTTGGACTGGAAGCGCGTTTGGATACCTTAACGGTAGCGGGGGACAGCGTGGGCGGCAACATGGCAACCGCTTTGACCATTCTTTCAAAATACAGAAACGGTCCGCGTATCCATAAACAGCTTTTGTTTTACCCTGTTACAAACGCATACTTCGATACGGAATCCTACCGGGAATTTGCGGAAGGGTATTATCTTTACAGAGATGGCATGAAGTGGTTCTGGGACCAATACACAACCTTGGAAACCGACCGCAATCAGATTACGGCGTCACCTCTAAGGGCAACCGCCGAACAGCTTCGCGGGCTTCCCCCAGCACTTGTTATAACGGATGAAGCCGACGTTTTAAGGGACGAGGGTGAAGCGTATGCAAAGAAACTATTGGAGGCAGGTGTGGACACCACCGCTGTGCGTGTTTTGAGTATCGTACATGACTTTGTTATGCTCAACGCTTTGGATGAGACAAACGGATGCCGTGCGGCTATGGATTCGGCAACAAGCTGGCTCAATCGGAAAAATATGCAATAATTGCATTACCGCACCGACGATTCCGCCTTCCATGAAAACCAACACGCAGATTAAACTTAAAGCTGCTTCCCGGCTATTGGTGCGATTGCCGGTGACCTCAGTCTCTCCCGCAGCACCGTATGCGGTTCGTATAAGAACCCAGTATTTTTCAATTGCGGGTTTGCAATAACGGTGTTCTTGTAGAATCGAAGCCAAAGAAAAGAGCGTTAAGGGTTTCAGCCTTGACGCTCTTTTACTTTATTCTGAAATCACTTTAAAGGCGGCAGGTCGTCCTCGTGTATCAGCAGGCTGCCGGTCACGACGCCGTTTGTGCTGAACACTGCAAGGTATACTCTGTCGTGTTCCGTTGCGCCGCCGGATGGGCTCATGAACATCTGGTTCGCGGCTTTTTCGGCAATTTGCGTGACTTCCTGCGGGTTTTCGGTAGTGGTGAAATGGTAAATATTTTGATAAATATAATGATGGCCCTCTAACGGGTTAAGCGCAACAATCCGGTTTTGGTGTGTGGAATAATCCGTTATATAAACCGTGTCGGGCGCAAACTCGGAGCCGACAAGCCGGTCGTAGAATCCCAGTTCTTTTAGCAAGCCGATTGTGTTCACATATTCATGGGTGATAAGGACATTTTCGTCCACCGGTTGATCGTAAGACCGTGAATAATCCGGGATCTGGATTTCAAACCGGATGTAACCGAGCGCCGGCATGGATGGCCTCATCATTTCGGCTAAGGTTTCGTTTAGCATATCCTCCTTGACGGCCGCAACCAGCCTTTCCATATCGCTGCCGTAAAGGGACATCCGCGTGCTTTCATTTCGCAGCGCGTTGTAGGTATACGCCGCCGATATCCTGCCGCCACCGTCGCCCCAATTTGTGAATAACGGCGAGGACGCCATGATGAAATCATTTTTATCCTCCAGCGCGGCGAGCATGGCAAAGCCGTCCGGCGGAACCCAGCGGTAGTTGCGTTTTAAGGTCAAGCCGTTTTTAAGCTTATACTGAAGCGTTATCTGCTCAAAAGAGGCGTTCGATTGACCGCTTAATTTGTACTCCTCCACCCAGGATTTATGTGCGGACGTGACGATTTCGATGCTTTCCGGCAAGACAAGCTCTTTCTCGTGCCACCAGCCGAAGCCCAAGCTCTTTTGGCGGCCTGAATAGTCAATTCTCACGGACTGTACCGTATCTGCGGCGGGAACCCTGCCGACAAAGCCTGTTACGTCCAGCGCGACCGCTATGATGGCAAGACTGCAGACAAGACCTGTTCCGGCTAGCCACTTCAGGCTTTTGAGAAGGTGCCGGATACCTCTTGACATGATAAGCTCCGCCACCACGCCAAGCAGCAGCGCCCCTAATATGACGCCGATGGATTGGACGACCCATCCCGTCCTGTTCAGGATGGCAAACAGCAATGCCGCCCCCGCGAACGCCGCTATCATCTTAACGATGGTCTGAAATAACCCGTCCGCCTGTGTTTGCTGGGCAATCTCGCTTTTCCGGCGCTTATACGCCCATACCGCCGCGAAGTAGAGAAGTACTGCGGCAATCATGCAGATGAAGTAAAACAAAAGCGTTTCACCCAGGGGGAACGGGATTCCATATCCGGACAAGTTGGAGTCCCACCAAAAAGTCCACTTATAAAAGATAAACGAAAACGGGCTTAAGAGCAGCATGTATTTTCTGGGGCTAAAGGACGCGCCGTAGACAAGCTCCGACCATACCGAGCCGGAAACGAAGCAGATGAACAGCATGGACACGCCCACAGTACCTGAAACAACCAGCGCGTCAAAGGTGGTTCCGACGCTTGCGGCGATAAAGGTCACAAACAGATACACCGCCGATACGTAAATAAGCATCCCGAGGATATCCTGGACGATGAACCACAGCCAAAAAAGGAAAGAGACGTTCATGTAGGGCGTTCCGTAATATCCGATGGCTTCTATTAGGGCGGCGATTAGTCTATTGAGCGCGTAAGGGGCCGCCAAGGTAATGATGGAAGCCGCGAAATTAGCCGTCAAAAGCTCCCGCCTTGTCACGGGGATAGAGTGGTATAAATCCACCGCTTGTTTCGAGTGCATATAGCTGCTTGAGGACAAGGCCAGAACGATTGCGAAAACCGCCGCGGCGATGTAACCGAATATCAAAACTGGATTATTGGCGGACATTGAATCAAAGGAAAAGCGGTGCGCATTATTTTGATAATCTATCAGGCTTATGATCACCGGCAATTGAATAATCAGGAACAGGATGATCATAATACCGACCGCAAAAGGGGCCTGCCTTTTCAGGGCGCTTATGAAAACCGGCTTAACGCGCGGCCCGTTAGAAAATGATTTTGTTGTAGTCATAACCGACCGCCTCCATTTCATGAATGAAAACCTCTTCTAAGGTTAAGGGGATGGTCTCCACGAACATCGGGCCCAGCGTTTCGAGATATCTAAGGATTTCGTCGCTTTTTCCCCTGACAACCATATGCAAAACGCTGCCGCTCTTCTCAAGCTGCATGATGTTAAGCTGTTTTAAGGCGTCATCCTCAGGCATCAGGGAGAATCCGGCCTGTACCTTGCAGAAGCCAAGCTTCACCTCGTCGATTTCCCGCTCGAAGATGACCTTGCCTTCGTGCAGCAAGCCCATATGGTCGCAGATATCCTCAAGCTCCCTTAAGTTGTGCGACGAAATCACCACGCTCATCGAGCCGTCCGCGACCCTGTCGGCTATAATCTTTCGCACGGCGCCGCGCATGACAGGGTCCAAGCCGTCAAATGCTTCGTCCAAAAGGAGGTAACGCGGATTTGCGGCTAAGGATAAAATCAGCGCCGCCTGCCGCTTCATGCCCTTTGAAAAGGTGTGGAGCTTCTTTTTCGGATTGATCGGAAAACGCCCGCAAAGCTCCCCGTATATCTCAGCGCCGAAGCCTGTATAGACCGAGGAGTAAAAGGCCGCCATGTCGTCCATTGTGCTTTGGGGCAGGAAATACAGATCGTCGGAAACATGAAAGATCATATTCTTTATATAAATGTTTTCAAAAGGGTTTTCGCCGGCTACCGTGATTTCGCCGCCGTCCGGGCGGTAGATACCGGAAATAGTCCTGAGCAATGTTGATTTCCCGGAGCCGTTAGAGCCTACCAGCCCATAAATCGAGCCGTCCTTAATCTCCGCGTAAAAATCTTCAAGGGCGCAAAACCCGTCGAATGTTTTTGTAAGGCCATGTGCTTTAATCATCTGCTTGGGACTCTCCTTCCGCATGATTTTTGCCGCTGAAAACCTCGTCAACAGCGCTGATAATCCGCTCTTTTGTGACGGAGCTGTTTTTCGCAAGCAGCACCGCGGATTTCACCCTTTGTACCTGCTGCTCGCGAAGCTGGTCCGCAAGCTTGTCGCTTCTGCTTATATATGTCCCGCGACCTACCACGGAATAGATGATATTCTCCCGTTCCAGCTCCTGATATGCCTTTTGCACCGTGTTGGGATTTACCCCTAAATCTCGTGCGAAGCTTCGCACGGCAGGCAGCGCGTCACCGGGCTTTAGCTCCCCAAGCAGCACAAGCTCTGAAATTTTGGACTTTAGCTGCTCATAAATCGGCCGCCTGCTTAAAAGGTCAAGCTTTATTAGCGTATCCATGCTTATTAGGCACAGCTCCTTTCATGTATGAATTGTACTATGACATATAATACAATTCATAGAATAACACAAAAATAAAACCATGTCAATACCGAATTGCGATTGAGTTTTCATTCATCCTATGATAAAATTTTTATAAATAAATAAAGGAGCGCAATCTATGAAAGCATTGTTAATCGGAGGCACCGGTACTATAAGCACGGCTATATCAAAACAGCTTCAGGAAATGGGGTGCGAGTTGTATCTGTTTAACCGCGGGAACAACGTATCGCAAATTCCTGCGGGGGTCAGTGCGCTCAGCGGAAACATACACGACGAGGTGTCGGCCGCCAGGATTTTAGAAGGGCACAAGTTCGATGTGGTCGCCGATTTCATCGCGTTTGAGCCTGAGCATGTTAAGCGCGATTTCAGGCTGTTTTATGAAAATACCGGCCAGTATATCTTTATCAGTTCGGCGTCGGCTTACCAGAAGCCGCCGGTAAATCCTGTGATTACCGAAAGCACGCCGCTATCAAATCCGTACTGGCAGTATTCCCGCAGCAAAATCGAATGCGAGGAATGGCTGATGGAGCGCTTCCGCTCGGACGGCTTTCCCGTTACGATCGTGCGGCCAAGCCACACATACGGCGACACGTCCGTACCGATCGCCGTGCATGGGGAAAACGGGCCGTGGCAAACCATAAGCCGCATCAAAAAGGGAAAGCCCATAATCATCCACGGCGACGGCAGTTCCTTGTGGACCGTTACCCATAACAGCGATTTCGCACGCGGCTTCATAGGCCTGATGGGCAACCCGCAGGCTATCGGGCAAGCTGTGCACATAACAAGCGACGAAAGCCTCACATGGACGCAAATCCATGAAATTATCGCAGCGAAGCTCGGCGTGAAGCTAAATCCGCTTTATGTGCCGTCCGATTTATTGGCCCTTCTTGGAAAAGAATACGGCTATGATTATGAGGGGACGCTTTTAGGCGACAAGGCGCGGTCCGTGATATTCGACAACACAAAGCTCAAACGCCTTGTACCGGGCTTTGCAGCAGCGACACGCTTCGATCAGGGCATGGATAAAACAATCCCCAATTTCCTTAAAACTCCAGAACTCCAGAGGGAAGATACGCAATTCGACGCATTTTGCGAAAAAATTTGCGCGGCTATGAAAGCAGCGCGTGGCGTTTAAATAAAAAACCGCAGGGATATATGACCGCATAGATTTCCGTCTGCGGTCTTTCCCCCTGCGGCGCTTATCGGCTTTGCTTTATGCCCGCTCTCCTTTTTTATTCTTCGACGCGAAGCCTGACGGAATCCCTGTGAGCGATCAGGCCCTCCGTCTGGGCGAAGTGCATACAGGCTTCCGCCATGTTTTCGCATCCTTGCCGGCTCACAAACTGGTGGAACGTGACATTAATGAACGTGCCGGCCCAAACGCCGTTGGAGAATCGCGCGGTGGACATTGTTGGCAGCGTGTGATTCGTGCCCGATACAAAGTCACCGAACGCGACCGGCGCGTAATGTCCCACAAACATCGAGCCGTAGTACAACGGCTTTTCCGCGACCTCACGCTCGTTTTTAACCTGTATCTCCAAATGCTCCGGGGCGATTTTGTTGGAAATAGCAATCGCTTCCTCAATATTATCAGCAAGGATTATCTCGCCGTTATTCTCCCATGAAATGGATGCAACTTCCCTTGTCGGCAAATCTTTCAATAAGCGGTGCAGCTCGGCTTCCGTTTTTTTGCAGAGCTCTTCGTCCGTGCAGACAAGGATTGTCTTTGCGTCGGGGTCATGCTCCGCCTGGGCGAGCAGATCGATCGCCATAAATGTGGGGTTTGCAGTTTCATCCGCGATAATCAGCACATCGCTCGGACCCGCAAGGCTGTCAATTCCCACATCGCCGATTACCTGCCGCTTCGCCTCCGTGACAAACTTGTTGCCCGGGCCGACAATCAGGTCGACTTTCCCGACGGTATCGGTCCCGTATGCATAAGCCGCAATAGCCTGTGCGCCGCCCATGCAATAGATTTCGTCGGCGCCTGCAATGTCCATCGCGACAAGAGTGGCAGGATGGATCGTGCCGAAGCCCGCATATGGCGGCGAGCAAGCGGCGACATGCTTGACGCCGGCAACCTTGGCGACCAATACGCTCATGAGCGCAGCGCTCGGCATAGGATAGCGCCCTCCCGGTATGTAACAGCCGCATTTTTCAACAGGCGTGAGCCGGTGACCAAGCTCAAGGCCATCGATCTTGCTCTTTGTAATATTAAGGGGCAGCAGACACTTGAGCTGTTCCCCGGCAAAATAGCGAACTTGCCCTGCCGCAAACTTTATATGCTTGACCGTCTCCTCAGAAACCTGAGAATATGCTTTTCTGACGTCTTCTTTACTGACCTTTACAGTATTTATATCAATGCTGTCAAATTTTTTCGCCATTTTAATCAGGGCCTTGTCCGTTTTCCTGCACATCGTCTATGATGTCCATAACAGTTGCGGTGAGCCGCTGGTCCCGCTGGCAGGTCTTTTTCTCCGCTTGTTTTAGCATCTTCATGAAATAATCAATCCTATCTTTATATTTATTAGCTAAATATAAAAATATCATAATTTTAATAATAAAGCAAAAAAAATTATAATGACAAAAGGCACGGATACCGTGCCTTTTCCGTTTTGTGCTATGCAAGAGGAGCGTCCCCTTAGATTCCGACAGGTAACACCTTGCCGTTCTTTACGACGGTATGGACCAGATTGTTTCCGTAGCGGTATAAAATATACGCAAGATTTGGGGCGTCCCAAATTACGATATCAGCNTGCTTNCCCGGCTCCAGGGTGCCGATGCTCTCCTGCCGGCCGATTGCCGCCGCCGCGTTGAGCGTAACGGCTGTGAGGACTTCGGCGGGGGTGAGCCTGTAACGTAAACAGGCCAGATTCATCGGGAACTGGAGATTAAGGGATGGGCTTGAGCCGGGGTTGAAGTCGGTGGCAACCGCTACGGCCACGCCCTCGNCGATCATCTTCCTTGCGCGCGCGAAAGGCTTATCCAGATAGAAGGAGGTTGCCGGAAGCAGTACGGCTATCACGTTTTTCTCCGCCATATCGCGGATGCCCCGGTCAGACGCACGAATCAAATGCTCCGCGGAAATGCATCCGGCCGCTGCCGTCATCTCGGCGCCCCCTATAGGATCGATCTCATCTACATGAGCCTTAACGCCAAAGCCAAGCTCCTTTGCGCNCTCTAAAATCAAGGCGCTTTCCTCCGGGTTAAAAACGGCCGTCTCGCAGAAGACGTCGCAATATTCGGCAAGACCCTCTTTCATGACCGCAGGCATCATCTCCTCGCAAACCAGCCGGATATAATCGGAACGGTTACCGGCGTAATCTACAGGAATCGCGTGCGCCCCTAAGAATGTGGATACAAGGTCTACCGGCTGCGTTCCCTGTAAGGCTTTCACTACCCGCAGCTGCTTTCGTTCATCTTCAAGGGTCAAGCCGTAGCCGCTCTTGCACTCGGCGGTAGTGGTGCCGTGCCGCAGCATCTCGGACAGTAACCTCGACGCCTTTACCGTAAGCTCCGCTTCAGTGGCGGCACGTGTATATTTTACGGTATTGAGGATACCGCCGCCGCCCTTGAGGATATCAAGATAAGAAACACCGGCAAGCTTGAGGCTTAATTCTTTCTCGCGCCAGCCGCCAAAAACCAAATGGGTATGGCAATCCACAAGCCCCGGAGTCACCAGCCTGCCGCCGCAGTCGATGACACGCGCGGCGGACGGCGCCTGACCGGCAGGCCCGGCATAAAATATTTTATCGCCTAAAACGCCAATCGCCGCGTTCTCAATGAGGGTGATTTCCCCCTGCGCCTTTCCCTTTCGCGCCGCGCTTCCGGCAGGGGTTGCCAATAAACCGATATTGGTGAAAAGCAAATCCATGTTCATGCCTCCTTTTATTTATCCAGCGCTTTGTCCACCGCGGCGTCAACGATGCTGTCGGACGGGATCATCGGCAAGGTAATGTGTCCTTTGCCTTTGCAGCTTGCGTTATACTCCACGCTGACCGCGATTGCGTTTTCGTTTCTTGCCCAGCTTCGGCGGGCCACGCCGCCCATGACGTCCCACATCATGGCGCAGGCGATTGTTTCCGCCGCAAGGTCGGTGCCGTCAAGCACCATGCCGAAGCCGCCGTTAATGGATTTGCCGATACCCACGCCGCCGCCGTTGTGCAAAGCCACAAGGCTCATCCCCCGGGCGCAGTTGCCCGCGAAGCATTGGGTAGCCATGTCCGCCATAACATTGGAGCCGTCCTTGATGTTTGAGGTCTCGCGGAAAGGCGAGTCTGTCCCTGAAACGTCGTGGTGGTCGCGGCCCAGCATAACGGGGCCGATTTCTCCGCGCTTTACCATGTCGTTGAATTTTAGGGCAATTTTTGTGCGGCCCTCGGCGTCCTGATACAGGATGCGGCATTGTGTTCCGACAACCAGCTTGTTCTTCGCAGCGTCCCGTATCCAGATCCAGTTATCGCGGTCCTGCCCTCGGCGGTTCGGGTCGATGCAGTCCATAGCGGCCTGATCCGTCTTTTTAAGGTCCTCCGGATTACCGGAGAGACAACACCAGCGAAAAGGGCCGTAGCCGTAGTCGAAGAGCTCCGGGCCGAGGATATCTTCCACATAGCTTGGATAAATAAAGCCGTCCTTCTCGTCAAACCCGTTTTTCGAGATTTCTTTGACGCCCGCGTCGTATACGGCTTTGAGGAAGCTGTTTCCATAGTCGAAGAAATAGCTGCCCTTTTCGCTGAGCGCCTTGATAGCCGCGTAGTGGCGGCGCAGCGTCTCGTCGACCTTTAGCCTGAACCCGTCCGGATTTTTCGCAAGCATCCCGGTGCGCTGCTCAAAGGTCATGCCAACAGGGCAATACCCGCCGTTATAAGCGTTATGGCAGGATGTCTGGTCGGAGAGAAGCGGAATGTGGATAGCATGCGATACGGCGTACTCCAGCAGGTCGACGATGTTGCCGTGATATGCGATGGACATGGGCTCTTTCTTTTGCACATACTCTTGCGCGATACAAAAAGCCTCCTCGCAGCTTCCGGTGACCTTGCTGATCCAGCCCTGGCTGTGGCGCGTCTCAATGCGGGATTTATCAACCTCGGCCACGATACCCACGCCGTTTGCGATCTCGATGGCCTTTGGCTGCGCTCCGCTCATGCCGCCAAGCCCGGAGGTGACAAAGAGCACGCCTTTTAAATCCTGATCGTGCGGTATGCCCAGCTTGAGGCGGCCCGCGTTGAGTATGGTGTTGAAAGTGCCGTGGACGATGCCTTGGGGCCCTATGTACATCCAGCCGCCGGCGGTCATCTGCCCGTAGTTGGCAACGCCCATTTCCTCCGCGATCTCCCAATCGTCCATGTTGTCGAACATTCCCACCATCAGCGAGTTTGTGATGATAGCGCGCGGCGCCGTCGGCCTTGAGGGGAACAGCCCCAGCGGATGGCCCGATTCAATGACCAAGGTCTGTTCATTTGTCATAGCTTCAAGGTATTTTTTCACAAGGCGGTATTGCATCCAGTTTTGGAAGACAGAGCCGGTTTCGCCATAAGTCACCAGTTCATAGGGGTAAAGGGCAGTTTCAAAATCCAAATTGTTGTCGATCATAACATTAAAAGCCTTTGCCTCAATACAATTGCCCTTGTATTCATTGACAGGCCTTCCCCAGATGCGGCCCTCCGGACGGAAGCGGTAGCCGTAGATACGGCCGTAAGTGACAAGTTCCTCCATGAATTCGCCAGCCATTTTAGAATGTAAATGCTCGGGAATATAGCGAAGGGCATTTTTAAGGGCGGTCTTTGTCTGAGATTTTGTTAAACGGAAGCCGCGATTCGGCGCCCGGCGGATACCGGCTTCAAATTCGGGATACTCCGGCAGAATATCGTCTAATTTAATCTGCATGGCTTTGGATACCTCTTTGTTGTTCATAAAAAAAGCCTCCTTAATAAATTGATATATATTTACTCATATTGGTATAATGCTCTTGATATATTGTGGTCCAATGTGTTATAATAACCTCACCCGCTGGCGAAATCAAAGATTTCGAGCGGGTCCCGAGAACATTGAAACGACAAAAGGCGGNCGCTGCGCGCCGCACGCGGCTTCGCCGCTTACGAAGCACTTCGTGCTTCGCTTTTGTGTTATAATAACCTCACCCGCTAGCGAAATCAAAGATTTCGAGTGGGTCCCGAGAACATTGAAACGCTCCTGCGTTATAATCATTTCAGAAAGGATGGTAAATGTGGCTGAGCTTGATTACATGCTTTCTTCTGTTTCCAAGTCAAACAAAGGGCCGGTTAGCAAACAGATTGTCGATTTAATCATAAAAAATGTTGAGATGAAAATTCTTTCTCCGGGCGATAAGCTGCCTACCGAACGGGAATTGGCCGAAAGGCTCGGCGTATCCCGCGGAACCGTAAAGGCGGCCAACAAAAAACTGGAACAGCAAAACGTGATACGCATCCGTCAGGGTAGCGGCAGTTATGTAATCCGCGATGAAGAGCTCTCGCAAAAGCTAAGAAAGGAGAGGGCGTCTCTTCTGCTTAACCGCACAATCATGGGACTGGCGGAGCTGGGCATTTCGACTGCAGAAATGTCACACTTGTTTGAAGCATGCCTTGCCCAAACATCTAAATCCGCGGTAAGCGTCGCCTTGGTGTTTGACAGCGCGGAAGCATTACTTGATTTGAAGGTACAGCTTTCTTACCTGCCCAATGTAGCCGTATCTATTTTCATTTTGGAGACAATCACTGAGAACAGCGATCCGGAAGAATTGCTAAGGGGATTTGACCTTATCATAACGCCGTCGCAGCACTATCAGAGGATACTCGAGTTGTTGCCGAAGCTCAAAGCAAAGGTGATCGAAGCGGCAATCGCGCCGAGCAATGAGACGCTTATAAAGCTCACGGCATTTCCCCGGGATTCAAGGTTTGGAATTATTTGCCGCACAAACGTTTTTCTTGCCGCCGTAAAAGAGCTTCTTCTGTCTTACGGTTTTCTNGCNGGAAACATTCTTTCTTTTTTTGAAATGGACTATACCACCGATACTTATTTTCCGGGCGGCATTGATGTATTAGTCACGTTTTCCGACGCGCATATTTTTACGAATCCGGCCTTCAACTTCCGCAATAAAAAATTCTGGGAAAAAGGCGGAAAATTCTTAGTTTTCAAACAACAATTTGAACGCGGAACATTGATATACATTGAGAATTTTGTGCGCCGGATCAGTTCACAAGTTCAAATGGATTAATTGATAAGTAATTTGATTTTATATACCAATCATATACCAATATAATTATAACTTCTTGATTGCTCCGTGTCAATTGCG
>JGI24701J34945_10001310_pt1 | contig 12777 bp, 6 predicted proteins | sample TergutTh196P3_FD_34945 | JGI IMG/M metagenome (IMG submission 34945)
GGGGAGACTTCCCCCTTTTTAGACTACTTGTATTTAACACTGTTTTTGAATTAAGGTGTATATATGGATGCCGGGAGAAGGTTAATTAATGACATTTTCAATGGAAATAGAATCCTAGAGATACCATTTTTTCAGCGGGCTTATGTTTGGGGTGAGGAACAATGGGAAAGGGTTCTTGATGATTTATATGATGTCTGTGCAAGTAAAAAGACTCATTTTTTTGGTTCTGTAATATTAAAACAACAGTCTACTTCCGCTGAAAACAAAGTAGGGGATAGAAGAAGAGTTATTGACGGACAGCAAAGACTAACCACTTTAACTATATTTTTTAAAGTTCTTTGCATGAAATTGAAAAATGACAAAGTCTTTGATAGAATATTTAAACTATTGAATGATGATATTGCTTTAACACACAACCATAATGATATTGAAGCATTTGAAAAAATCATTAACTATTCAAATCTAGAAGTTATCGATGGAAAAGATTCGATAACTTTATGTTTCAATTATTTCATAGACAATCTTGATGAACAAAAGCTTGATATTGATATCATACTACAAAAAATATTATTTGTGGGTATTGATCTTGATGAAAATGAAGATGAGCAGAAAATTTTTGATACTATCAACTCCCTTGGAGTTAAATTGACTACAGCAGAATTACTGAAGAATTTTTTCTTTAATAAAGATAATATAGGAATGTATGAATCGTACTGGAAAAACATTTTTGAAACAGATGACGATACAAAAGAATATTGGGATACCGAAATTACAACAGGTAGACTGAAAAGGACATTTATTGATTTATTTTTATTTGCCTATTTGCAAATAAAAATGAATTCTAAGAAGTATAATGTTAAAACAGAAGATAAGATTGAATTTTCCAGAGTCGAACAACTATTTCAATCTTATAAGTCATTTATTAAAAATTATATGCATAATGATACAATTACAATCTTGAACGAGCTGAAAGAGTATGCATTATTATTCAGAAATAATTTTAATCAAAAAATAATTGAAGACGATTTGCCTAAAGAATCTGGGATAGAAAGAATAAACGCTTTAATTTTTGGACTAGATAATACGCCTTTAATCCCTTACGTTTTATTTATACTTAAGGAAAATTATAATAACCAAAACAGCAATGAACTATTTGATTTTATCGAGGCTTATATCATCAGAAGGGTGATAGTTAGAGCAATAAATAAAAACTATAATCAATTATTTTCTGATAGGTTGATACTAAATGACATAAAAACAAAAGATGGATTTATCAACTATGTAAAAACACAAGATGATAAAACCAATTTTATGCCAAGTGATGATGATTTATTAAAAGGATTTCATAATTCTGTTCTTAGTAATAAAGCAGCAGCGGGCATTTTATATTTAATTGAAACAAAAATTCGTAAAGGTCCTTTACATTCAACCAGATTATTGGGTATCAGCAAATACAGTTTAGAACATATTATGCCAAAGAAGTGGGAGAACAACTGGGGGAAATTAACTGAACAGAGTGATATTGATAAACGCAATCGCAAACTCCTTACCTTAGGCAATCTAGCAATTATCACACAGAACCTAAATGCAAAAATAAGAGACGCAAATTGGGAAACTAAGAAAAATGGCACGGATAACAATGGGTTAATTGTATACTCTGGTAACCTTGAAACAATTGCATCATATTTAAGTTTACCGGAATGGGATGAGGCTGCTATAGAGAAACGGGCAATAGATCTGTACAATCATGCCGTTAGTATATGGAAAATATAAATATTGTTTGTTCTAAATATAGGAGTCCAATAATTCGGTTAAATTTCACTTATTCTCCTCATAACTTTTTTAACATTAATTTCTTTTCTGTCAAATTGTGATTTATTAATTTTGTATAAAAAAAGAATCCTTTTTATAATAGATGAATATTCCTTTTTATTTCCTGTAATATTCAAATTTTCATCACATAATATATTTAATAATTGTTTTTTTTCTTTACTTGACAAGTCTATATACATTTTTTTCCATAAAGTAATTAATCCATTATTAGTGAAATATTTACGAAACCTAATAAATTCATTTGGCATATTTAGGATTATTTTATATTCTTTAATATTCGTTCCAAATGCCTCATAAAAAAAATCTATTTCTTTGACAACAACACCTTTTGTAACATTAATTATTATATTAACAGCAGCTAAATATTTACGATTCCATCTATACCCAATAAATGATCTATCAATTCTATTAATTGGAGAATATTTCATTGGAAAAGAAAAGGCATCGATTTTATTATTCGTTTTATTATATAATTTAATAGCATTATGTAATCTAATCCATAAATCTTCAGGCTTATCTTCATAATTATACAACATATAGTTAGAAAAATATTTAATTTTATTTTTTAATGCTAAATTAGTTGCATTAATAAATATCTGAGTTTCATTAATATTATCGTATGCTAACCTAAGAGGTCTTATAGGTATACTTGCCAATTCCTTAATATTATCTTCATTAATTAAACGAGCATCAATACCTTGATTAAAATCAACATAACGAATCATTTTAGTTTTTACTCTATATTTTTCAATGAATTCAGCTATATCATTTTCTTGTTTTTTCAATTTTGACCATATATCATTTTTAGAAAATATAATTTCTGATATTAATTCATTATAATGATATAACGCCTTATCATACTTTTTAATTTTTAAACTAAATTCAGATAAAAATATCAATAATTCTTCTAGTTGCTTTGTAAAATTAACTTTATATTTTTTTCTTCTTTTTATTTTGTTCATTTGAATTATAAATGGGTTAGGCGTTATGTATTCTTTATTTCCATTGTATCCTAATATTTTAATATCATTTATAATTTCATTTAATTTATTAGAATACAATACATTATTATCCATTAATAATAAATTACGTTTACTCCCATATAGCTGATCAATTCTTGTTACTTGATTTACTATATTATTTGTAGTTTCAAAAGTTGGCTCTAGTATTCTAACAGCACAAAAATTACAATTACGCTTGCATCCTCTGGTAGTATAAATAAAATAATTATCACCTGCAGGATATTTATATGAAATATCATCTAGAATATCATAGTCCAAAGGCAAAGTATCAATGTTTACATTGTCATCATACCCTATACTTTTAGAATTTATTAATTGTCCACAAATAATATTTTCAATTTCGGTTTCCTTTTTAATTTCTGTAGACAGCAAGCTTGCAGCTATTCCGCCAACAAATATATTTTTATCTTTTATAAAATTTTGATAGTGTTTAATACACTCAATTAAAATATCGTAGTGAAATGTAAATAATGAAGTTATATAAATCCTATCAAATAATTTGATATATGTATATGGGGCATTTCCCTTGTAAAATTCTACTATATCGTTTCTATTTCTGTGATAAGTTGCTATTTTCATTAAACCTATAGGAGGATATTTATTTTTATATTCAGGTTCAACAAGTAATATCCTAGCCATTTATTTTATTCTCTTTCTTATATAGGCTCTAATTTTTAAAAATTCTTCAATTTTTTTATTTTTATGATAATATTCTTCTATATGGGTCATAATTTGCTCGTAATATTTCTTAAATGTAATCGATGAACTTGGAAAATCCTCATTTGCCAATTTAAGGTTATCAATTTTTTTCTTTTTATCATGAATCTTTTTTTCTTCATAAAATTCACTAATGAAATCTTTCGGCTGAGGATTTGAAGTTAGTTCTATAAAAGCAGTAGTTAATTTTTTTCTATTTTCATCATTTGCAATATTATTAAGAGCTTTTGAAGCAATTTTTCTATAGTTATATAAACATAGCATAAAGTTGAAAATTATATTAGATAATTGAATTGAAGGGGTTTCTATTTTAAACCAATCTCTACGTGCATTATCATTTAAATCCTCAGAGTGAATTAATAATTCCCCGTATACACCTTGTATAGTTTGAGTAAGCTCTCGAAAAGTTCCAATAAAAGTATCACTTTTAAGTTTTGAGACAACATCTGCGATAGTATATCTATTACCCATAAGCATGTTTTTTGACCGAACTAATATTCCATGAGGTTGATCTTTATCGTTGGCTTTAATTAGTCTGTTAAATGAAAACCATAACAAACCTATTTTATCTCCTTGATTTAAGGAATCTACATTTTTGTATCTAAATTCCCAAAAGACTATATCTGAATCTAGAATATGATCATTAGTATAGGGTTTATAAAGTTTTTCCCCATTAAAAGTTATATTAAATTCAAATCTATCCAATCTTCCACCCATATATTTGTGATATTTCTCCTTAATTTTCTTTTGTTGTAAAAATTTCGGATTATATTTTAAAGGCAACATCATTTTTAAATTTGCTAGTAATTCCTTTTTATTTCGTAACAATGATATGATTTCATATCCATAATCTTGGATAGTAACCTCAAAGAAATGATCGTTAGCGTTACCACTATATGGTTCTTCATATTTTTCTGTTAATCGATTAATAGATTCAATTAATTCTGGTTCTGTTTTTTGATTTAATAATTTATGAAATTCATCCCCCTTCCATACAAGGTACATGCTAGATTTTGAACCTCTTACTTTATTTTTGAAAATTAGTTTTGTACAAAATGGCATTGCTGACAATCTTCCAATACCACGAAAACCAATTTGATTTGGTTTTCGAGCTTTTGGAGACAATCCAAAATTTTTCATCAAATTTTCAAAATTACTACTTGGAATGCCAAGTCCATTATCATGAATAATAATATTCTTTTTTTTCTCATCAACATTTATATCAACTGAAAAATTTTTTATTGTTTTTTGTTCATTTATGCTAAGTAAATTGTATGCATCTACTGAATTTTGTACATATTCTCTAAAAATAATGATTGGATCATCATATAATGCAGATGTCAAAGTCTCTAGTATACTTAAACCAATATTAGAATTTGTCATCTTTCTTCCTCCTGAATTATTAAAATATCGTTCTCTTCAAATCTCTTAATTAACCAACCATATTTTTGTGCAAGTCTTATATTATCCTTAATGTTTTTAAAATATTCATTTTTCAACAAATCTTTTACGCCATGCTTTTCAAGAAAATTATCAAGGATTTTTGTATTGTATTTTTTTTGTTCAATCTCATAACTTAAAAAATCAAGAAAAAGGAAATGATCACTATCTTTTTTTATATATTTGAAATCAAAATATTTTTTGGGTATTTGTTTTTTTATTTCTGAAGAACAAAGAATTCTAGGGAAAATAGCATTTTCACTTTCTAAAGCAAATGCTTCTATAAATGCAGGACCAATAATGATTTTTAAATCATCAGAAATACTAACTTTTCCAACAGTGATAGCTCCTCTTAATAGCATTAAATCATAAACTAGTATTTTCCATTGTATTTCGCATAAAATTTTACATAAATCATTTAATAAAGAAAGTTTTGCACTTATAATAAAACCATCACTTATTTGAACATAATTAATTTCACCTTGTTCAATAAAAGCATCGCAATATAATTTCATATAGTAATGAAATTTTTCCATTAAAGACAGAATTTCTTCTGCATTTTTAGATTTTGATATTTTTTTTCTCATTCCAAGAATATCAAACCAAGCGACTATTCTTTTTTCATATTGTCGTGGTTCTTTTTTTATAGAGATAGGTAATTTACTCTTTCCAGCTTCTTCTATCCAATCATCAACTAATAATCGTTTAGCCATATATTCTCCGTAAATCCATTAAAACTCCACTTTTGGTAATCTGTCTACAATATCGGCAGTTTTTAAGCTAACAGTAATCACCGATAGAAGCAGATTAAGGATATACTGTGGATCATTTTGCTCTAAAGCCCAATCATTAGGATCATTCTTTATACCACTTTCCTTGTGGGTGACTACTTCGTAACGCTCCATAACCCATTCAATTGCAGATTTGCCATTGACAATGTACTCATAAGCTTTAACCGGAATATTGGTTAGTGTCAGGTGAGAGTTAAATATAATAGTGTCTTTTTGGCCTTTAGACAAGAACTTCATTTTATTTACGATTAACTGGTAATCAGGGAATGGGGATTTTGGCAATGGCTTTCCGTTGATTAACACTTCTTTAGGGGGTTCCTGTTCTTCATAATTCAAGTGAATATCTGCCAATTTTCGTCCGGCTTCGGTATATAACCAAAAATCCTGTACCTTTTCAATAAGAGGAAGACGGGGGAGCATTTTTTTAAGGTCGTTAGAAAAGGTTTTTCGGTAATCTGGGCTGTGGAGTATTCCATATACATAATAGAAAATGTCTTCTTTTGAGACCCTGGGACCATATCGGGATTTTGCCTGTTCAAGGATAAAGTCTGATATAGCATCATGGCGGGTGTATTCATCTTCGTTTTTTTCAAAGAGTCCACCCTGGACTTTATCTTTTTTTTCGTACCAGTAGAGGGGGAAGCATTGTATTCCGCCATAAGTATCAACATCCCTTAAGCAATCGGTTATATGTACTGAAAAATCTTTAATACTTCCTACACCTGGAACACATATAACATAATTTTTGCAATCCATGGATGTGAATATTTTTGTCCATATGCCTGGACGTTCAATAAAATTTTTATCATAATACAAATTTATTTTTGTAAATGGTCTATACAGGCAAATTTTGGTTAAATTTTCATTTATTTTATGTATAGAATTATTTTTTATATCTTTTTTTAGGTTCACAGTCCAACTAATTTTTTGTTTGTCCGAATTTAAAAAACTATTAATATTTACTCCGGGGTTTTGTAAATTTTCATTATGGAATAAGGTTCGTTGATCATTATAGAAATTGATCATATTTTTCATGTTTTTTCTAAGTATTTTTTCAGAAAAATTATATACCCAATCATCTCTATTTGTAGCTACGCCAATAGCATTGGTTATAAAGATTGATTGTGTCTCAGTGTTGAATTTTTTCTCAGGTTCCAGTGAAATAAAACTATTAAATATCGAATTTCGTTTACTTAACCAATCTCCATGATTATTTGGTTCTATAAATATCCAAGAAATATTATTTATACTTTTGTAATTATTCATGATTTCAAATTTCTTACTCTTACTTAAATAGTCACCTATATCATAATAAGATATAAGATTTTTAGTATTATTTTGATTAGGCTTTTTTACCAATAATGTAATTGCAACACCTGTCATTATATCGAATACATTCGCTCCTTCTTTTTTGGCAAATTCACCACTTCGTCCTCGAATTGCACCACGTAGATTAAAAACATAAATAGAAGTGAATTCACTGAAAAAACATTTACGAAGACCATCAAAACCATTACTGTCAAGCCAACCTATATTTGTAATAAAACAAATAATACCGCCAAACTCACTATCGAGCCTGTCAGTAGCCCAACGAAATGCTTTTATATAACTATCGTAGACAGCTTTATTTAAATTTGCTTCAGATTTTTCAACGTATGTCTCCGCAATCCTTGCTTCAAGTTTTGGGTACGCTTGATTTTGGGCATTATCATTAGCGGACTTTTGTCCAATAGAATACGGCGGATTTCCTATGATTATTCTTAACGGTGTTTTTTTCTGTTCCTGTACCCTCTTTGAGTTTTGGGGGAAAATTTCGCTAAATAAAACTTCACCTTCTTCTGATTCCCCTAACTGGAAAGTATCGGTTAAACAAATCCCTGGGAAGGGAGTATACTCATTCCCTTTTGGTTTAACTATTTTTAGTTTGTTTGATTGTATTGAATCAGCGGCCATTAATTCTTGTGATGTAAAAAATGCTGGATCATAAGGTTCTGCTACCTTTAGCTGGTCATGGTACTCATTTTCAATATTTATTGAAGCAATATAATAAGCCAGCAAGATAATCTCGTTAGCATGGAGCTCTTTGGTATACTTCCGTTTTAAATCTACGTTTTTTATTATACCACTTTGCAAAAGCCGGGTAATAAAGGTTCCGGTTCCGGTGAATGGGTCTAAGATATGGACATTTTCATCGCTCATACTTCTGCCGAATTCTTTTTGTAAGATGTCTTCTACACTGTGAATGATGAAGTCAACGATTTCTACAGGAGTATAGACTATACCTAGCTTTTCAGTAACTTTTGGAAAAGCAGTACGGAAAAACTTATCGTATAATTCGATAATAATTTTTTGTCTGCCTTCGTTATTATCTATTCCTTCGGCACGGTTTCTAACTTCCACATAAAACTTTTCAAGTTTTGCGGTTTCTTCTTTGTCCTCCTGTTCATTGAGAGCCTTTATTATTCCCTGTAAAGATTGGGAGACGGTATTATTTTTTACAAAGGAATAATCTTCAAACAGTGCTTCGAATACCGGTTGTGTAATTATGTGCTGGGCAAGCATTTCAATAGCTTCCTGTTCGGTAACAGATGGGTTAATATTTTTTCGTAATCCGGTGATATATTTTTCAAATTCGGTTTTGGCATTTCCTTCTCTGGAAACAATGGCGGTAATATTTTCTATATGTTTTTCTGCAATTTTTGCCACGTCCCTTGCCCATTGTTCCCAATAAAGGCGGGTACCGCATTTTTGGACTATCTTTGCATATATTTGGCCTTGCAGTTTAGCAAACTGTAATTCAAGTTGACGGTCAAAATTACTCTTTATCTTGTCTACGCCGGAACCTTCACCGTCACTAGCATCATCTATATTGTCCTGACCTCCAAGGTTTACTCCTGTTACGGAGATACTACCGCCTTTTTTATCGGGTACGCCATTTTTCTTTTTATTTAAGTCAATTTTATTAATGGTGGCATTAAATCGGTCGTCATGAGCTCTAAGGGCGTTTAACACAGTCCACACTACTTTAAAGCGGTCGGAGGACAAAACCTTTTCCGGGTCTGCCTGGGGGAGCAGTACTACAGGGATAATGATATACCCATACTTTTTACCTTCGGCACGCCGCATGACACGCCCTACTGATTGGACTACATCAATTTGACTGTTTCGGGCAGACAGGAACATAACCGCATCCAGGGAAGGAACATCTACCCCTTCGGATAAGCACCTCACATTATGGAGTACATTACATTCTCGCTGTGCAGGGTTAGCAGATTTTAACCAGTGCAGTTTTTGCTCACGGGTCTGGGCTCCCATAGTGCCGTCCACATGGTCGGAAGAAACCTTAACAATTTCCTCTCTTTGAGCGTCAGTCATGGTGGAAAAATAGGCTTCGCCGCATGTATTAAAAGCTTGGGAAGTTGCTTTTGAAATTGCAATGCTTTGGTTAAAGGCAACAGCGCTCCGCATGGGTGCAGGGTCTACACCCTCAAAGAGTTCTTTATCGGTTAATGATTTTTTTGAAAGTGCATTTATACAACCAATTATTTTAAGGGCATCTTCGGTATTTATTTCCTTATCTCTTTCGCTTACAGAATTCTTTATTTTATCACTTACCTGGTCTTCTTCGATAGTAAGAACTATTACTTTGTAATCGGATAATAATTCTTTATCTACAGCTTCGCCAAAGCCAATACGGTACATTTCTTCGCCATAAAGTTTGGTATCGTCCATTGAACAGACTTCGGCAGATTGTTGTTCCGCTTTTTTGACTGCTGCCTCTGCGTAAATTCTGGGAGTTGCGGTCATGTAAATGCGTTTTTTGGCTTTGATATATTTATCATCGTGGACTTTGACAAAGGCGGATTCATCATTACCGAAAAGGGTTACTCCGGTAGTTCTGTGGGCTTCGTCACATATAACAAGGTCAAAGAGGAAGCTGTCNTTGCTTTTACTATTAATGGATTTTTGTACTTTGCTAATTACATCAATTGATTGATAGGTGGAAAAAACAACAATGTTACCACCTTCGTTTTTCTGTGCAAAATAGGCTGCTTCAAATTGACGGGTGATGTTTTTTTCGTTGGTAGAAGCTGGAAGGGCTAAATCAGTAACCGTAGATTGGGCGTAATCGGTATCTTTCGCACTGGATGATTTTGAAACCCCCGTATCGGAACAGATACATATTGCATGGATGGGCTTGGTGCATTGGTTCTTCCATTCCCGGAGTGTCTGACCCAAAAGAGCAATGGAAGGGACAAGGAATAACACAAGACCATTATCCCCAGACTCATTTTCTGCAATCCGAAGGCTGGTGTAGGTTTTGCCTGTTCCGCAAGCCATGATGAGTTTACCCCTATCATTTTTTTCAAGATAGGCATGGACATCATTTATGGCTGTTTGCTGATGAGGTCTTGGGTCGTATTTTTTAACCGTGGCTTTTTTGCCTTCATCAAGTTTAAGCCAATCAACGGCAGCATTGAGTAAATCATAATATCCTAACCGTCCTACCTGGGGGCTTTGGTTATGTATGGTAGCCTCTGCCTCGGAGTTAAAGCCCTTGCGGGTGGTATCAATCCAAAGACGATAGGCAAAGTTTACTTTTTTTCCGGCTTCTTGGGTGTCATAAAAAGATTTACCGGAAGTGGAAAGGAAGGTGTCGACCTTTGGTTTGTCTATTACTGCATCTTCCTGATAACATTTGCATTGGATAGCCCAATATTCGCCGTCTTTGGTACGTGCTACAAGGTCTATACCTAAATCTTTATCTCCTAAACCAAAATCTTTTCTTGAAGGGAATTCATTCCAGAGCCAGATTGAGGAGAATTTGCCTGAATAGTAGGGGTCTGTTTGAAGATAGGAATGCATAAGTCGCTCAAAGCGGTCTCCCTTATGCCTTTCGGAAATCGAGGTNTCACGGTATTTCTTGTAGAACCTGCTCGAATGGGGTCATATATTATTCATCACCCTCATTATAAATATCTCTCTCAGCCGTNAGGCGAAGAGTCGGTACATTACCGGACAAACGAAGAATANGCACTCCACCTTCTTTGTCACTAGCCATTCTGAGTATTGGCTTTGTCTTTTCNAGCGGNTATGGTGTGTTATCCCATCGGCAATGTTCCACAGTTACAACGGTTACAATTTGTTCGTGGTTGTCGTCTCCAACAGGTACAACTACAGTATCTCCAACGTCGATACGTAAATCAGTAGTTCTATAATGATAAATTCCGCCACCATGAGAAAATTCTACGCCGCAGTATTTAACTTCGCCATGCTTAATAGCGCTCATAAATCCGTCAAGATTTAATAGACTTCCAAACCCAAAAATATTAACTATTAGTTTTATGGTATCAATAAAAACCTTGAAAGTTTTTTCCGGTATATGTGCTCGATTAAANGCACCATGATGAGCTACTGTGGNGCCGTCTTCATACTCGGCTTCAAGTTCATAAAGGTATGCTGTAAATTCTGATTCATTAATGATTCGTGCATCTTTCCATTCATCAACTTCGAGGCAGTCTCTCATNGCATTTAAACAAATCTCACCAAGCTCAAACGTATCGCTAAAATCATATTGATGAGTAACAATTCCACCATCAGGCAAACCACTNTTAATTACTGCTTGCTTATTATTAATCAGTAATTCACTGGTAATACCTTTTTTGAAAGGCTGTAAACGAATCTTTGTATATTTTAAAGTAGGTTTTTCTTCTTCTGGACTTCGTTGATCATCCAATTCCTGCAAACGACTAAGCCATTTTTCAATACACCCTTCTTTTATGAATTCTTTTAAAACTCCTTTTGAAAAATGGTCAGCACGGAAAACACCAGTCAATAGTGCAAGGACACACTGTTCATCAAGATTGGCTGTGTCAGCAGACTTCATAGAAGCGGTTTCCCATTTCAATTCATTTGCTTTAAGTATTTCTTCGTACTTACTCAAATTGAATTCNGGGTAAACTTGTAAAAAATGATAAAACTCAANGTAGAATTGATTGTAAGNTTCCTCTTTATCNAGTTTGTTTATGAACTTTGTAAGTGAAATAAACTTTTTTAAAGGCCAGGTTTTNTTAAAGTATTTTTCCCATTNTCTGTAATATCCTCGTAGTTCGTGATCAAGAAAAGAAAGAGCCCTGCTTTTTAATTCAAAAGGTANACCATAGTATGCTTCGGCAATACTTCCTGTTATAGCTGCAAGTGTATCACTGTCACCGCCAATGCTAATTGCATTACGAATCGCATCTTCAAAAGAAATCGACTCTAAAAAAGCAACTATCGCCTGAGGAACGGTTTCCTGGCAGGTTTCATTAAATTGATAGGTTCCGCGAATTTCATCAAGACTAAAACCAAGGGCATAGTAATCTTGTACAATTCTGGACATAATTTCATCTTTTGTTGCTCCAGTACGTGCTAAAAATATTGCTATGGAGACTGCTTCTGCACCTTTAAGTCCCTCAGGGTGGTTATGTGTAACTTCGGTAACCTTTTGAGAAAGTGTTTTAGCCTCGTCTTCGGTACAGGCAAAGAAACCGCATGGAGAAACTCGCATGGCAGCTCCATTGCCAAAACTATTATATGGCTCCGGATTATCATCGAACATCCATTTTCTAAACATGCCGCCATAACCAGAGTCAGGATATTTACGCCCGATTTTCTGCATATATATAACAGCATTTTTGCCAAGCTGTTCCCAATCGCCTTTACTTGCTAGAATTGCCTTTGCTATGGCAAGCGTCATTATGCTGTCATCAGTAATAAAGCAATTTTCTGAAAATAATTCAAAGTCTTTGCTTAAATGATTATTAAATTCAAACCGAGAACCTACAATATCACCAATGATAGCGCCTAACAATTACTTAATCTCCTTCAAGGATATTAGTTACGTAACCAGTCTGATCCAAATTCTGCCTCTACTTCTGACATATTCCAGCCAGTGCTAAGTAAAACATCCAGCCCTACCTTGTCTTTTATAA
>JGI24701J34945_10001313_pt1 | contig 12746 bp, 9 predicted proteins | sample TergutTh196P3_FD_34945 | JGI IMG/M metagenome (IMG submission 34945)
TATCAACGAAAATTGACCGTGAACGCTTACGTTTGTCTTTGGCATCCATGAGCGACATGATAATCTTTTACCAAATAATTAGAAAGACCAAATCAAAAAAAGGCGTGAACGGTTACAAAATTACAGAAACGAGTTAATGACAATTATCTATGCCAGCCCACTAATTTTTTACACACAGCACGTGGATTGCGGGGAAAATCCTTACTCGACATTTTGCACCATTTCCCGAATGCGTTCGATGATCGTTTTTGTTTCGACGACGTGTTTGGTAATATCCGCATCGTTTGCCTTCGAGCCGATGGTGTTTACTTCGCGGAACAACTCCTGTGTGAGAAAGTCAAGTTTTCGTCCGCAACTCTCTTTCGATTGCATTGCCGACACAAACTGCTCTAAATGCGATTGAAACCGCACCAACTCTTCGGAAATATCGCAACGATCCGCGTAGACGGCCAATTCCCGAACAAAGTCGGCATCCCCCCACGGCAGGGGATATACGCCCTCCGGTTGTGTTTCTAGTGCCCATGCTTTCATCGCTTGGTCGATTCGTTCTTTGAGTTTTTGCCGGTAAATCGGTGCCGCACGGGGTGCCAATGCCGCAATATGGACGATCTCCTGACGGAGCGATTCGACGTTGGCCGTCAAATTATGTGCCATTGCTTCCCCTTCGGCTTTTCGCATTGTTTGCAACACATCCAGTGCTTCGCGAAGAGTTTTTTCCACGAGCGTCCATATCTTGTCGTTTTTTTCGTCGGTATGCTCATTTTCCGTAACCAGTACGCCGGGCAAAGTGATGAACCGGTCAGGAGTAAAACGTGTCCAAAGGGAGCCATACAATCTCCTTGTCGGCTTATCCAGTGCCGCCATGGCCTCTGCGAATTGCGTCAAATAGGATTGTAAGACTGCCGGATTGATTTGATGACTGCCGGATTCCTGTGTGCAGGTGATTCGGATATGAGCATTGATGGTTCCCCGTTCGATGACGCGGCGCAGGAGCGTTTCAATGCGTTGCTCGAAGGCGGCGTATCCTTCGGATAAGCGAAGCGACAACTTGAAGTACCGGTTATTGACCGCTTTGAGTTCGACGGAGACCGAGATATTCTCCTCCTTACAAAGAGCAGAGCCGAAGCCGGTCATACTGTGTAACATATCGTTGCGCTGCGGGGAGATTCAAATGGGGCACTCCCCATTCTGACAAAAGCGGAGGGGCATGTCAATAGTCCGCCTTGGGGGAGATGTCTTCCGGGTGTGTCAAAATTTAGCGGGTAAACGTTTTTTTATTATTACGTTATCTTCCTTGCGCCCTTTGCGGTTAGTTCTTTTTTTAACCGCAAAGGACGCAAAGGGCACAAAGAAAAAGCCTCCGTTTTCTACCCGTTTCCAGTATATCCCATCCTTTTCGCAATCAATCCCGCCACGTATCCCGCCTTGAAGCCTGCATCAATGTTCACGACGGTAACATTGGATGCACAACTGTTGAGCATACAAAGCAGGGCAGAAAGTCCGCCGAAGTTCGCACCATACCCCACACTCGTCGGGACGGCAATGACCGGACAGGCCACATGACCGCCGACGACACTCGGCAAAGCACCCTCCATTCCCGCAACAACCACGATCACGGCCGCATCCTGAATCAAAGGCAACTTCGCTTGAAAACGGTGCGGCCCCGCAACGCCGATGTCTTGCAAAAACACCACTTCCGCTCCCGTCCAAAGGGCAGTTTCCCAGGCTTCTTCGGCAACCGGCGCATCACTCGTGCCTGCCGAAACGACGGCAATTTTTCCATGCGGTTTGGACACCGCTGGTTTAGCCGGAAAGAGTCGGAATGTCCTCGCCACGGGATTGTAACGGAAGGCGAACCCCTGTGCAGTAAAGTGCTGTTGCAAAAACTCCCCTTTGTCGGCATCAATACGGGTCGCAAAGGCATCCACATTCTTTTCGGCAAAGACGTGAAAGGTTTTGACGAGCGTCTCGGTCGTTTTGCCTTCCCCGTAGATCACTTCGGGAAAGCCGCAACGGTCTTGCCGGCCAATGTCCAGTTGCACTTCGTCTAAATCGAGAAATTCTCTCATTTACTCTGACTCACATTATTCTGGCGGACGTTCGAAGTTACGGCACCGCCTACTGTTTCACCCGTTTCTGCACATCAATTTCCAGCATCCCGAACGTCTGTTCATGCCGATGAATGGTCGTCTGCAAAGCAAGCAACATCCGTTTGGCCGTGTAAAAGTTGGTTACGATTCGGTTCGTTACCGTAATCGGCGTTGTGGGGAGTCCAATCGGTTGCGGGTTGAGACCGAAGTCGATGATTAACTCTTCGGGAGTGCCGGTCACGCGGCAAAAGTTGGCGTACGTTGCGGTAACTTTGGAATCGTCAAACTGGATGGATGTGGACTGAGCAGCACCTTCCGGGGATTGTGTTTCGGACATAATGTAAATCAGGGGTTAAATATCAGTTAAAAAACCAGGGGATAAGGCAAGGTATCAACGGCCGCAAAAGGCACAACCGGCAAATTTCGGAAAATTGGGATTCTCAATCACAAAACCGCTCCCTGCCGGCGAGTTGACGAAGTCAACTTCCGTTCCGTCGAAGTGCGGATCGAATTTTTTCTGTGTTGCCAGCATGATGCCGTCGAAATCATATTTCGTGTCGGCAACCGCATCGAACACTGTATCGAAGTTGAGTGCATACTGCATTCCGCTGCATCCGCCGCCGAGAATACTGATTCGCAGGAATGTTTCACTCTCTAGGTTTTGCGATAGTGTAATCCGTTTGACTTCGTCTATTGCGGCGGGAGTGAGGAAAATTGACATAGTGATACCCTTATTCCCCGGTATTCTACACGAATCGTACAAAAATGCAACACCGTGCAACAGAAGCCCAGCGTCCGAAACCTCACCGCTCTTCCGCCAGTTCCCTTGCCACCGGTATCTTCAACACCGCCAGTGCTGCCGCAACGTTAGAAATGATACCGACAATCAACAAACCGCCGACGAGAACGACAAACTGCTGCACTATCGACACCGCACTGACCTGTTGCACACCACCAAAGAAAAAAGGTAACAGTGCAAATGCCGAAGCAAGGACTGCCAAACCGAGTCCCCAAGCGAGCAAAGTGAAACTTTCGTAAAGTAACAGCATAATGACGCGCGGCTTTGAAAAGCCTATCGCTAAAAGTAGAGCGAGTTCTTTTCGTCGTTCTAAAACGTTTCGGTACTGGATCACTGCCAGTCCGAAGATGCCGAGCAACAGTCCGATGCCGCCGAGACTTTGGAACGTCGAAAGATACGTATTCTGCACCGCAAACAACTTCCGCAAACGATCCGAAGTCGGTTCCCCTTGAAAACCGTAATCGCCGAGAAGATTGTAAAGGATACCTAGCGTGCGGTCGTCGAGCGGTTGTCTGTTCCTGCTTTGCAAACCGAAGAGGAAGAACTGATAACCGACAGACTCCGGGAAGAGTTTCAGGAAGTTCTCTTCTCCCATGAGAATGTCCCCTTGCAGGACGGAATTGCTCAACAGTCCTACGACTTCGCAACGAATCATGCCGTTTGCACCGTCATCTAATTCATACACGTCACCGAGTCCGCCGTAAAGATGTAAAGCGTACCTTGCGGTATTTGCATCGATGATTACAGGTACTCGCCGGATGCCATCCGAATCAATCGTAACAGGACGCTGTATTGCCGACCAGTTGCTCGATTCAAAAACACTGTAAGACTCTCTCGGTTTTGCAAAATGAAAACTACCGTAATGGACTTCTCTACGTTTTTTTAGTGCTTCCACAGGAACACCGAGAATGCGGGGGCTGCCTGTTTGGTAGAGATTCAAGCAACTGGAATTATCACCGCCGCCGGTTCTGAACAGCACAATATCAATGTTGCTTTGTTCGAGGTATTTTTCGTCATCAGGCTGAATGGAAAGCCCCTCACGACCGTGAACGGTACTGATGTTATGATAAACAGGAAACGCAGTTTCACCAATGTAAACGAATCCGCCGTTGCCATTTCTACTATCTGTATTGCTCTGATCCGCTGGATCAAGACGGAATGCACTAATCGAAAGTACCAAAAATGTCGTTGACGCAATGAGAGCGATAAAAAGCATACTTCGACCGCGTCGTCTCGTTGCATTAGCCAGAGAAAGTCCTATGAGCGAACGCACATGCTCTCGTTCTGCCGATGTGTTAAGGAATGATTTGACAACTATCTTCAGTCCCATACCAAGAACGAACAGAGCCCAGATGAAAAACAATTCTGCTCGTCTAAATATGTCAAAATTGATCCAACAGAGTACAGCAAACAGAACAACAAAGAGCAGAAAAGCCGGAATAACGAAAATAGGATTGTTGTCAATTTTTCCCCATTGTGTTGTTTGTGTGTCCTCTGCGTTCTTTGCGGTGCCGAATATCGGTTTGTTTAGAAAAGCGACAACAGAGCCGCGACCGGAAGGTCGCGAATCGAACGGCGCAACCTTCCGGTTGCGGCTCTGAACATCCCCATGCAGCAACGCCCGCAGCGGCACCTTCGCTACGCCGCGTGCTGACCAAAATATCGTCAGCATTGCCAAACCGACTCCGCTGGCAAAGCCGAGCAACAAACTCATCGGACTAATATACAACGTCAAAAACGGCACGGTAACGGCATTGACCCACCATGTTGTCAGACCATAGACCATCACGGCGGCATAGCCTATCCCCAAAAGTGCGCCAAGAAAGGAACCGAAGACCGCAATACTAAAACCTTCGAGCAGCAAGGTTTTCGTGACCAAACCGGCAGACCAGCCGACCGCCAGTTGAATGCCGATCCGCTTCGCCTTCATCTCGACCGAAAGACGGAACAACATCATTACGAGCATCAGTGCCGAGGCAATGATGAAAAAACTGAACGCTAAAAAGAGAATCGAAAAAGGTGTCGTACCAGAGGAAGCGGCGAGTCCCTGTTGCTTTACGGGAACGAGAGTGATACCGAAGTTAGCGGTTTCGCCTGCGAAACGCTCGGCGAAATGATCCGCGAAGCGCTCCGCAGGCGGAGCGGCTAACGGCGGCGCGGTTAACACGAACGTCGTAACTTTGCCGAATCGGCTGCCGAATAATTCTTGTCCCGTTTCCAATGATACAAACGCTTTCGGAGCGGCACGGTACGTATCCCAATAGTTTTCATCCTTTTGCCGGATTTTCCTTGCATCGAAAGGAAACGGCGGATCCCAATCGGCAATGGATGCTTCGTCGGTGAAACCCTGTACCGTGGGAACGAGATAGGGATCGGCACCGAGTCCTTCCATCGGCAGAATGTCGGAGAGTGTGAACGTTTTACGGTGCGTGATGTTTACGTCATGGGGGTCGAACCACGTCAGTTCAATTTCGTCGCCGATTTGTACGTCGAGGTCGTCGGCAGTCCATTGGTTGAGCGTTAGCCGCGTCGCCTGCGACGTGTCCGGCGGTTCGACGTGCGTTTCGCAGGCGAAAGCGCTAACGGCATACACCGTCGAATACGGCGTTTCACGGTCGTTCTTCACCGCACGAATCGATGTCGCTAGATAGAGTAAACCGATGGAAACGTCAATTTCATCGATTAACGCATTTTCAATCAGGTCAACCTGCGCATCGGTGAAGAGCATACGCGATGACTTAATATACCAGTTGCCCTCGTGATACTCCGTTACAATGCCCAAGTCTTCGAGCGTCGGTGCAAAGTTAACAGAGCCCGGTGCGGGAGCACCGGCACCGCCGTAATAAAAGACCGCATTGACTTTATTACCGACATCAAGCAAGCGTTGCAACCGCTCTATCGGCACGATGAGCAACGGTTCGGCTTGCTGATCCATTTTCAACGAAAAGCGACCGATGCCGGTGTTGGGAATGATTTCATCGACAGGGATTCGTGTTCGGAGCAGTTGGTCTTTTCGTCCGAGTGAACTTTCCGGCGGAATAGCCTGCGGCGGCATGAGACGCAGTGCAAGCGTGTCGCCCGATTGCAAACCGAGGGCATCGGCAAGGGCTTGGTTAGCGATGGTTTTGGCATTGTTAGCCGCGTCGCCTGCGACGCGTCCGAATAATTGGATACCGACGATTTTATCGTTAAATTGCGCTGCGGCTGGAAGCAGAATTACGCCTTCTTCATTTAGCCGGTACTCCGGCGCATTCGGCACATATGATAGAGCCGGAGTACCGGCTAAATGGTGTTCCACAAACCCCGGCGCAAAGAGAATCGTATCAATGTCCCCCAGCCGGTCGAGCGTCAATGCCTTCAGACTTCCCCGCATGGAATCGCCGACGAGCAATGCACCGGTCAGCACTGCCGACGCACAGAGAACGCCGACCATCACGGCAAAGTTGATCCAACGGTCGTACCAAAGAGAGCGGAAAAAAATCGAAAACATCGCCCGTGATTATACCACAATACCGCCCGTTGACATTCTCCCCTTTTTGATTTACGATAAACGTGTAGTTGTTTTCGGATCGAGTACGATCCCTTGTAGTTTTATGGTCGAACCCATTACGATCGACGTCAAACATCTTTCGCAAGATGTCCGACTTCCCCAAGAACAAGTCCAAGCCGCCATCGATTTACTCGACGCAGGCTGTCCCATCCCCTTCATTGCGAGATACCGCAAAGAAGTTACCAAGAACCTCGGCGAAGAGGCTCTGCGGACTATTGATGAGGAACTGCGTTCCGCCCGGGTACTCTGTGAACGGAAACTGACGATTCTCAAGACCATCGACTCCGCCGGCAAACTCACGCCGGAACTCGATAAAAATATCCGGGATGCGAAATCGGTCAAACGGCTGGAAGACATTTACGCCCCCTTCAAGCCTCGTCGGCAGAGTCCGGCAACGGCCGCACGGGATGGCGGTCTCGAACCCTTCGCTCTCGAAATTCTCGAAGGCACTGTCCCTCCCGAAAAAGTGGACGAAAGGGCTGCCGAGTTTATCAATGAGGACAAAAATGTCAAATCGGTCGCCGACGTTTTACTCGGCGCAGGACACATCATTGCCGACATTTTCGGTTGCAAAGCCGAACTCGTACAGAAAGTCCGGGATATTTTCTATCAGCATGGACAGTTGGTCACGACGAAGGTGGAGACAGGAGTTAGGAGTCAGGAGACAGGAGACAGGAGACAGGAGGGGGAAGAGGTAGCAGCAGAGGGAGTGGATACTGCTGATTCGCTTAGCGCATCGGAAATCGCCGAAGAAGAAATTACAGAAGGAACATCAGAAGAAACGTCAGAGGAAACATCAGAGCAAGCACTAGAGGAAACGTCAGCAGAATCTGCTGCCGTCTGCCGCCAGCCGCCTGCCGCCTCCACCACTGACGAAGTTACCGAACTTTTCGAGCAACTCAAAGAGGAGCAAGCCGAAAAGGGAATACAGAAAATCATATCCCAGAACACGCTCAAAAAGAAAAAGCGAGCGGAAGCAAAGAAAAAACTGAACGAAATCAAACAGCGGCAGAGAGAACACTTTGAACGCCAATTCGCCGAGTATTTCAACTTCTCCCTAAAACTACGCGGCGTGCCGGCACATCGGATCCTTGCCTTCGACCGAGGAGAACGACACAAGATCATCAAAGTCGAACTCAAAATCGATGAGGCGAAAGTGTTCGAATCGGTCAAGGAAATCTGCGTTCCGAAGGAACACGTCCACGCCGATTTTCTGGCAGGATGTCTGCAAGATGCCCTCCATCGGAACGTCTTGCCGACGCTGACGCGGGAGATCCGAAGCGACATGACCGACTATGCCGAAAAGAATGTTATCAAGATTTTCGGACAAAATCTGCGGACGATGTTGTTACAGCGTCCGCTTCCCCGCAAACGGGTATTAGCCCTCGATCCCGGCGGAAAACATGGATCCATTGCGGCGGCTCTCGATGAATTCGGCAACCTCGTAGGACACGAAACCGTCTTCCTGACCGGCAATGCTGAACGCCGGGAAAACACAGCGAAAACGCTTGCCGACATGGTCAACCGATTCAATCTGTCCGTCGTCGCTATCGGTATCGGCGGCGGTGCGAGAATGGCGGAGGAAGCCGTCGCACATATGATTGAAACGCATTTTGCGGACTCCGATTTGGCGTACATTATGGTCAACAAGTCCGGCTCGATTGCTTATTCGACGAGTCCCACCGGCAAAGAGGAACTGCCCAATGTGGACACGTTTGTGCGTGCCGCCGTTTCGATTGGTCGCCGATTGCAAAATCCATTGAACGAATTGGTCAAAGTCGAACCGACGAGTCTCGNACAAGGAACGTTTCANCATGANATTCGGGGNAAGCATGTCAAACAGATGCTTGCCGAAGTGGTTGCGTCTTGCGTCAATCTTGTCGGTGTCGATTTGAATTCGGCAACGTCGGCGATGCTCAATCATGTGTCGGGTTTGAATCCGATGACGGCGCGCCGGATTTATGAACACCGGCGTGAGCATGGGGCGTTCCGAACCAGAGAGGATTTGCGGAAAGTACCGGGCATTGGTGCGACGGTCTATAACTATGCGGCGGGATTCTTGAGGATTGCCGACGGTGAGAATCCGCTCGATGCAACGAACATTCATCCTGAAAGTTANGAANTGGCGGCGAGCATTATCGAAAAACTNGGCTTTGCGGTGGACGACCTCCGAAGCAGCGAAAAAAAGCAAGTGATTGCCGACAAAATCGCNGCNGACAAAATCGGCGANTTGACCGTGTTGTTTGCTTCCGAATTCAATGCGGGTATCAATACGGTTCGGGACATTTTGGATGAACTGGCGAAGCCGGGACGTGATCCGAGGTATTCGCAACTGCCGCTGGTGTTCCGAAAGAAGGTACTCAAACTTGAAGACTTGACATCGGGCATGGAGTTGATCGGTACGATTTTGAATGTTACCGATTTTGGTGCGTTTGTGGACATTGGTTTGCATGAGTCGGGTTTTATTCATATCAGTCAGATGGCATCGGGCTATCTTCAGAGTGCTCATGAAAAGGTTTCGTCGGGCAATGTAGTTCGGGTTTGGGTGGTGGAGCCGGATGCGGCGAAGAAGCGTGTTTCGTTGACGTTGTTGCGGCCGGGTTCGGAGCGGCAGTCGTCGGATGTTCGCAGGTCTGGTGAGCGGGGTGAGCGTCCGCCGCGGGAGCAGGCTTCACGTCAGGGCGGTGAGCGTCGTGATTTTTCGTCGGACAGACCGAGGGGGGATCGTCCGCCTCGTGATTCTTCTCGTGATGGTAAGCGATTTGAGCGGAAACCGTTTGATCGTGCTCCGAAGACGTTTGTAACGGCTCCGGTGAAGAAGGAGGTGAAGCCGATTACGGAAGAGATGAAAAAGGGCAAAGAGCCGATGCGGAGTTTTTCCGATCTGGCGCAGTTGTTCGGCCGCACGCCGTCCGACGAAGAGAAAGGGAAGGAAGAGAAAAAATAGAAAGAGGAGTCCGTGCGTCTTGTAAGTTTCGTGGGGCTGTGCTTGGTGTGTAAATCCTATGTGTTGTTGCCCTGATGGGTGAAAGACCCACAGAGCCCACGGCGTAAGCCAGGGAATCGTTCGGTTGTTCCCTGGCTTACGCCACGGGCTCTGTAAACCTTTTTTCGTCGGCACAGTGATTTCTTTATTGTTAACCGCAAAGGAACGCAAAGTCCACTTTCTGCCCATTTACGGTATCATTGTTTTTCTGAAAAAATAAGGTAAAAAGAAGTTTTCCCGTCAACGCTTTTTACCTCGCATGAAATCGTTCTTTCGTATCACTGCTTTTCTGTCGATTGCCTTTGCCTTCACGACTTTCATACAAGCCGAGACCGTCCTCTTCGATGCCTCAAAACCAGAAACGCCCGGTACACGCATTACCGTCAATCAGGTTGCAACAGAACGCACCGACGAACTCTTCATTCTTACCAATCGGCAACGCACCGATTGGCCCGGCATCACACTGCACGGACAATGGTCGTTTCCGCCGGGCAACGTCCTCGTACTAGAACTCGAGAACAAAGGCACTAACGCCGCACGAGTCTCCTGCCGACTCGATTCGCCCGGCGCAAATCCCGACACAGGAAAACGAACTTTTACCACCGCCGTTACACTGCAAGTCGGCGAAAAAAAACGCTGGGAAATCACCCCGCCGCGAGGCTTACCGCCACAACTGCAAGATAAAATCTTCGGAATGAGAGGCTTTCCCGGAGGTGCCCGAAGCGCCCCAGACGGTTCAGCCGGAGACGGAAGAGCCAATCCTAATCTGTTTGATCCCGCCGAACTCGTCGCCATCTACATCTTTTACGCAAGACCGACCGAAGAACACTCCGTCGGTATTAAGCAGGTTTCCATCGCACCGCCGCAACAGGGTTCGCCGCCAATTTCCTCGCTCAATGCCGCTTTGGATTTGCCGCCGGAAGACTTTTTTCCGATGATCGACCGCTATGGTCAATACGTTCACGCCGATTGGCTCGGCAAAGTCAAATCCGATGCCGACTTGCAAGCGAATCGGGAAGCCGAAGAAAAAGCACTCGCCGAATCCCCTCGTATGCCGGACCGAAACCAATACGGCGGTTGGACGGCGGGCCCCCAACTCGAAGCGACCGGACATTTCTATCCCGTAAAACGCGGCGGTGTCTGGTGGTTAGTCGATCCCGAAGGCTATCTCTTCTGGTCGCACGGCAGTAATTGTGTGCGTCCCAATTCCGGCGATACTCCGACTAGCGATAGAGAGCATCTCTTTGCGGAGTTGCCTTTCGACGAGTTCAAGGGACGCGGCAGTTGGGCGGTGCATGGATATTACGTCGGCAAAACGCCGTACAACACTTATAACTTTACGGCATCGAACTTGAAGTTGAAATACGGCGAAGATTGGCAGCGGCACTTTGCCGAAACGTCGCATCGGCGGCTTCACGCTTGGGGAATGAACACCATTGCGAACTGGTCTGACCCGGCAATTTATCGGCTTGGCAAAACTCCTTACACTACGACGTTGAACAGCGGCGGTCCCGTCATCGCAGGCAGTGAAGGATATTGGGGACAGTTTCGAGATCCGTTCCATCCAGAGTTTCGCCTAAGCATTGCCACGACGATGAGCCGGCAGCGGGACACCGCTAACGATCCGTGGTGCATTGGATACTTCGTGGACAATGAACTCGGCTGGGGAAACGAAACTTCGCTGGCGGTTGCCGCGTTGGTTTCTCCTGCAACGCAACCGGCAAAGGTTGCGGTAGTCGATATGTTACGAAAGAAGTACGAGACCATTGCGAGTCTCAATACTGCTTGGGGAACGACGCATGCCGATTGGAACGCCCTGTTGACTTCGACGGCTGCGCCCAATGCGAGAAATACGGCGGTTGCTGCTGACCTCCGTGAGGGGTACACGTTGATTGCCGAGGAGTATTTCAGGGTGATTCGAGAGGAGTTGAAGAGGGTTGCTCCAAACAAGATTTACTTCGGTTGCCGATTCGCTTGGGTGAATGACCGGGCGGTTCGGGCAGCGGATAAATACTGTGAGCTATTGAGTTTCAATCTGTATCAATATGATTTGAGCGGATTCAAATTGCCGGAGGGGGTGGACAAGGGATTTATTATTGGTGAGTTCCATTTTGGTGCGTTGGATCGTGGAATGTTGCACACGGGTTTGTGTCCGACGGCGAATCAAGCGGAGCGTGCGGCGGCGTATGAGAAGTATGTCCGGTCTGGTTTGGAGCATCCGAACATTGTTGGTACGCATTGGTTTCTTTTTGGTGATCAGGCGACGACGGGGCGCGGCGGTGATGGTGAGAACTATCAGATTGGTCTCGTGGACATATGCGATACGCCTTATGTGGAGACGATTGAGGCGGTCAAACGTATTGGGGCGGCGATGTATGACATTCGGTTGAAACAGGAAAGGTAAAGAACCTCTAATAATATAAAACTCTTTTGCGTTCCTTGCGTCTCCTTTGCGTCCTTTGCGGTTAAAAATGAGGATTTAACCGCAAAGGACGCAAGGGGTTGCGCAAGGGACGCAAAGTTTTTTGTATTATTAGAGGTTCCCTTATTTTTAACCACAAGGGACACGAGTCCCATTTCATGCCGTTTACATTATAACAACAAAAAACCGGAGGCTTGTACCTCCGGTTTACTGGGAAAATCAAATATACGCTCGTGATGCTCCCGCTTCTTCGGTTTGAAAGTAATCCATTTCTTCCGTACCGCCGAAGCCTCGGCATATAGTTTCTTCATTGCTCGCGATTACACAAGTTCCTTCTTGGTACCGATCAGTGTCCGTAACCGTTCTGCCAACAGGGCGGGATCAAACGGCTTTTTGAACGTTTCATTGATATTGGAACGATCAAAACTAGCCGGTAGTGATACGCCGTCGGGCAGAAGAACGATAAGAATTACATCACTAAATCCGCTATTTCTTTTCAGATTTTGGCAGATTTGGACCGCTTCGGTGATTCCGATAGAGACATCGACAATCACGCAGTCGGGATGGAAATTCTCTGCTTGGATTCCGGCATCGAATCCGCTTGCTGCCACGCTGACCTTAAAGGACTTTTCGGGCGGCAATTCTCGCTCAAGGTTATCGATCAAAATTTGATCCTGAGCGACGACCAAGACCTTTGCCAGTGTCCCATCCTCGAGATCACCGAGCGGCATTCCGTGCTCCTTCAAAAACTTGATTAAATACTCTCGCGGGATCCGGCGGTCTTGCGACCCAGGGATTCGATAACCTTTCAAACGACCGGCATCGAACCACTTGCTCACGGTACGCGGGGCTACCTTACATAGTTTGGCAACCTGACCTGTTGTAAATACCTTCACCTT